>ENA-OWPI01000186-OWPI01000186.1-marine-metagenome-genome-assembly--contig:-NODE-186-length-96246-cov-12.692552_pt1 | contig 96246 bp, 91 predicted proteins | sample MGYA00238138_ERZ651775 | MGnify/ENA primary metagenome ERZ651775 (study PRJEB26906, sample SAMN06265043) | marine metagenome | isolation source: Helgoland LTER site | place: Germany:Helgoland, sampling... | reverse complement strand
CATCATTTTTCTGAGGGTTTTAGGCGTAACCTCAGGCGCACTTGGGATCCGGGAGTGATAGACATCACAGTGGTGAGGGATGATCCTCCGCAACTCATTCTCTATTGTTTCATCGGCCTGAAGAACCACTAACCCAAGCTTCTTGCTAATATTTTTTTCAACTTCAAAAGGAAAGCCAGTCAATTTACTAATCCTCACGTTTTTCTAGTTTTTATATTAAAAAGGTAGTTAGGATATAATACTAATAGAACACCTGATGTAATAAGAAAAGTTTAGCCTTGATTTGTATTATATCAGATTGGAGTTTATTAAGATTGAAATATTAGATTACTTAATTCTGTGACAGAGCAACAATATCTATTAAGGGCTTATAAGATGCAAGACTTTGAAATATCTGAATTTGAGCATAGATTAGAGCGTGTCCAAAGTCTTATGCATCAAGAAAATTTACCGGTTATGTTACTAACTACTGAACCAGAAATTCGTTATTTTACGGGTTTTAGGACACAGTTTTGGCAAAGCCCTACACGCCCCTGGTACCTAATTATACCACAAACAGGAATGCCAACAGCAATTATACCCGAGATTGGGTTAGACTTAATGCAGAAATGTTGGATTGATGATATACGGTGTTGGCCATCCCCTAGGCCGTCAGACGATGGTATAAAATTACTTGAATCTATGCTATTAAACTACTCTAAAGTTGGCTTACCCATGGGGCATGAAACCCACTTACAAATGCCACTTAATAATTTTAATTTATTAAATAAAAATCAAAAAATAAACTGGTACGACGCAACACCAATCATAAAACAACTTAGAATGGTAAAATCAGAAACCGAAATCAGTTTAATTAAAAACATTTGTGACATAGCCAGCAGAAGTTTTGATAGAATCCCTGAAATCTCGGCGATTGGTCAACCACTATCTGAACTATTTAGATCTTTTAAAATTGACCTTTTAAGTGAAGGTGCAGATGATGTCCCATATCTAGTTGGAGGGGTAGGCCAGCCGTCTTACTCAGATGTTATTTCCCCACCAACAGATAAGGCGTTAAGCGTTGGTGAAACTTTAATGCTAGACACTGGTGCCACATACAAAGGTTACTACTGTGATTTTAACCGAAACTTCGTAATTGGTGAACCGTCTGGCGCAGTAAAAGAAGCCTACGAAACCTTATGGAAAACTACCGAGGCGGCTCTTGAGTATATACGGCCTGGTGTTTCCACCAGTGATCTTTTTCAATTAATGTCAAATACACTTCAAACAAGTTCCTCTGATGTAGGTAGATTTGGTCACGGGTTAGGGATGCAACTTACAGAATGGCCATCAATAGCAAATTGGGATAATACCAAGCTCACTGAAAATATGGTAATAACACTGGAACCAAGTATTCATGTGGATGGTGGCGGTGTTTTAGTTACAGAAGAAAATATTGTAGTCAGGGATGGTAGACCTGAGCTTCTAAGTAAAAGAGCTATCAGGGATATTCCTCTTATAGGTATGCCCTAGTGATTGAAACTCTAACTAATTTGAAGTAAAAAAATTTTATCATATTGAAAGGTGTTTTTTTGAAAGACTTAAAACTGATTTATTTTAAAATGCGAGCCCTTGCTGAAACACCACAGCTTCTCTTACATCATGCAGAAATACCATACTCTTACTTGATGTCATGGGAGTTTTATAAAAAACCGTGGGGCGAAGTAAAGTCAAGCGTACCCTTCCATCAGCTCCCCATACTTGTAGTAGATAACAAAACTCATATCGCTCAAAGTGGTTCAATAGTTAGGTATATTGCTAAAATTGCTAACCTTGTTCCAAAAGATTGTGAACTTGCCGCAAAGGTTGATGCTGTCTTTGAAACTACTCAAGAAATGTTCTCTCCACTTAATCCAACTGTTAACTTTTCTATTGGTGCTGATTTTCAACAAAAACGCACAACAATTCTCGAGTCTCTTCCTGCAAGACTTTTGACCTTCGAAAGGGTTTTAAATAACTCACCAGAGGGAAAGTTTTTTTTTGGTAATAAGCCATTTTACTGCGACTTTGCAGTTTATCATCATATTTCTCTTGCATTATTTCTGGATGAAAACCTATTAAAAAACTATCCAAAAATTTCTGAAATGATGCGTGCTGTCGAATCCTTGCCAGGTACAATTAAATATTTTAAAACTAGGCCTAAATTAATAGGTGTAGGCACATGCCCACAGCTTGTTATAAATGGCACGGCTGTCAGTACCGGAGTGTCTGAAGTTTAGATTCAATTATATTATATGGTTTCTGAAAAGACGAGATTAAGAATTTAATTAAACGACTAAGGTGTACCAGAAATAACTGTTATTTTATTTCAATAATTCTTTGTAATTTTTCACCTTCATCTGCTTACTAATATCGACATATTACTTATAAAACTAGCTAAATCTTTCAGATAAGCTACTTCAAAATTCTTATTCTTTTTAAAAACTTTTTTTGAATTTTTATAAAGTATCGAAACTGACCAAACCCTGTCCCTATTACTAATAAACACACTTGATAAACGATCAGTATATTTAATAGCTTAGCTATTAAATATACTGGGTAAAATGTTATAAAATCATCAATTCTTAAAAAATTTTCAACTTTCTCTGAAAAAATAACAGATAAACTACCTGTTATTGCAAAAACAATAAATATAATAATCAAGTGCACTAAGGACTCAGCATGAAAAAGTTTAATCATTTTATTGATCATTGATATAATACCTTCTTGGTAAAGTTTTAAAGTTTCTATAATAGTAAAAATGCAAAAACCATAAATAAAATTTCGCAATATATTTAATAGATTTTATAGCTTTAAATACAGGTTTTTATATTGCTCCCGTAGTTGATTCTTTTGAACCTTCCCCATCGTATTTCGTGGTAAAGTATCCAAAACAATCAGTTTACGCGGTCTCTTAAATGCTGCTAAATTATCTGATAACGCCTCTAAAACTGTAGTAGTTTCTAGGTCAAAACCTTCCTTACAGACCAAAAACCCAACGCCTGTTTCTCCAAAATCAGGATGAGGTATGCCAACTACTGCGCTTTCTAAAACCCCTGCTTGAAGGTCAAGTAATAGTTCAATTTCTTTAGGGTAAATATTATATCCCCCAGATATTATTAAATCTTTATCACGACCAACTATTTCTATATAACCATCTGAATCAATTAAACCCAGATCTCCTGTGATAAAAAACCCGTCTGCCTTTAACTCCTCTTTTGTTTTTTCTTCCATTCCCCAATAACCTTTAAAAACATTAGGTCCTCTGACTTCAATTTGACCGACTTTATTCTTAGTTAAAGTTTTTCCAGTATCTGAATCTGTTATTTTTATTTCTACACCTGGAAGAGGGAAGCCTACTGTTCCAGGCCTCCTTTCCCCACAATATGGGTTTGATGTATTCATATTTGTTTCTGTCATACCATAACGTTCCAGAATGTGGTGACCTGTAAGCTTTAAAAACCTTGTGTGGGTTTCAGATAGAAGAGGGGCACTACCCGAAATAAACAGGCGCATATGCTTTGTAAGCTCTGAGGTTAACCTTTTATCTTCTAGCAAGCGAACATAAAAAGTCGGGACTCCCATCATTGTAGTTGCCCTTGGTAAGCTTTCTACAACTTCATCTAAATCAAATTTATTTAGAAAAATCATAGAACCTCCTGACAAAAGTATGACATTTGATGCAACAAACAGACCGTGAGTATGAAAGATTGGTAAGGCGTGTAATAAGACATCTTGATCATCAAACTTCCAATAATCTTTTAATGTCTCAGCGTTGGACAATAGGTTTTCTTGAGTAAGCATAGCACCTTTTGATCTACCTGTAGTCCCGGAGGTGTACAGTATTGCTGCCAAGTCTTTGATATGACGGCTTACCGTAAGAAATTGATTAGGCATTGTGGCCGCTAACTCCCCAAAAGACCCTTGACCGTCAAGACTTAAAGTTTTTAATAGTATTCCAAACTCGTCCTTTAAGTCTGTCAATGCTCCTTCATAGGCGGGGTCACAAATCAAAACTTTTGCCCCACTATCAGCTACAAAATAAGAAACCTCACTTGCAGTATAAGCGTTGTTTAAAGGCAAAAAGATAATACCAGATTGCAGACACGCAGCGTATACCGCCAAACAGTAAGGGGACTTTTCAGCCTGTAGAACTAACCTGTCGCCTGTCAAAACACCTAAACTTGAAATAGCATTCGCCATTCTCCCCACTAAAAATAAAAATTCTTTATGAGTAATAGTTCTTTCACCATACACATGAATAAATGGTGTGTTTTTATTATCGTGATGCCCAAATAGGGAATCAAAAAGTGGGTTATTTAGGGTAATATTCGTCATACCTTTTCGATATCAGACCATGAAAGCAAGTCCAACACTCATTTTATTAAACTCAATAACCTTTCTACTATATTATATCTATAAACAACTTAGTAATTGTTGTAGTTTCATTTTATTCTTAGATAGTTAAAAAGTTCGTTTCTAATAATTTTTTTAATATGGTTGATAAATGAGTTCTTTGTTTGCAGATATGGGCGGCACAAATGTTAGGTTTGGTTATTCAAAAACTGAAAACTCTAGTATTATTTTTACAGAAACTTACAAGGTTAGTAATTTCTCAACCGTCGAAGATGCTATAAAATTGTATTGCTCTAACTATAGTATCTCGCCTCAAACGTTAAGCTTTTGCGTAGCAGCACCCACAAATAAAAACAGTATAATATTCACTAATAACCATTGGACGATGAAAAAAGATATGCTGCGAGATGCTTTAGGTTCCAAGAATATATTATGTATCAACGATTTTACCGCTCAAGCTTTGTCACAAACTCCATACTTCAAAAGTGGGTCAGATAAAAAAATCCCTGATTTAACTACTAGTAGCACTTCTTTTATAAAAAAGTTCTCTGATGGGTCTCCAGACCAGGCATCACCCATTTTTGTTATTGGGCCTGGAACAGGTTTAGGTGCCTCCACACTAGTTTGTATTGATGACACATTTAAAGCTCTACAGGCTGAAGGGGGTCACACACACTTTTCTCCAACCAGTGAGATTGAATTAGAGCTTCTGATTTGGTTGCAAAAAAAACTTGGACCAGTTTCAACAGAAAATGTAATTAGTGGTTCTGGGTTAGAAAATATCTACCAATTTTTAAGTTACCGACAAAGCAAGCCAAATGGGTCAAAAATTAGGGCAGAAAGAATTGGCGCCTTAGCCTTAAAAGGTGATCCACTTTCTTTGGAGGCTGTAAACGTAATGTTGGGGGCGTTAGGTACTGCTACTGCGAATGGTGTATTAATTACTGGGTCTTTTAGAGGTGCGATCATTTGTGGTGGTATTATTCCTAAACTTTCAAAATTACTCTCTAAAAGTCCGTTTTACGACAAATTTATTTATAACAAACCTAGCTATTCAAATTTATTAAGACAGGTACCAATATACATTTCTAGTGATCCTTTTTCTGGTCTTAAGGGCTGTCAGCAAGCATTTCAAAATAAATTCTTAAAGTCTGAAATTAATCGTTTTTCTTATGATTAAAACAAAAGGGCTTTATTTGTGATTGCCTTTGTTTCAATAGAAATATTTATATACAACTATATTAACATCAAAGAGAGATTCTAAGGTCTTAATCAAATGAAAATTGGTATACTAATAACCGGACACCCTCCCGAGAACCTTATCGAAGAGTTTGGTAATTATGGAGATATGTTTGCACAACTTTTAGAAGATAAAAATTTCACTTTTTCAACATACACTGTTCTAGAAAATACGTTTCCAAAATTAAACGATTGCGATGGATACATTATTACTGGTTCAAAGTTTGGTGTGTATGATGATTTAACTTGGATACCAAGATTAGAAGAGTTTATAAGAAATTGCTTTAACACAGCTATCCCAATTGCAGGGTTTTGCTTTGGTCATCAAATTATAGCTCAAGCAATGGGTGGAGTGGTTGAAAAGTTTTCTAATGGCTGGGATGTTGGCTATAAAACTTATGCCTTAGAGGGTTCTTTAAAAAGTGAAAAGATTTCAGTAATGGCATGGCACCAAGATCAAGTTATCGAGAAACCAAAAGACTCTGAAATTATTGCTTCATCTGATTTTTGTAAGATAGCAGGTTTAGCTTATGGAAAAACAGGGTTAAGTTTACAATCTCACCCAGAATATAATAGCGCTTTTCTCAAAGGTTTAATGCGCGAACGCGGAAGCGTTTTACCGAAAAAAGCTAAAGAGGGGTTCTACGAAAATATAGATTTACCATTATCAACTGGCAGAGTTACAGACATGGTAAAAACTTTTTTTAAAACGAATAATAACGAGTAAAAGGAAAAAAGTATGGACAATATACCAAACCACTTGCCCACTGCTGAATTACAAGCATTGGACGCCGCGCATCATTTACATCCATTTACGGATGGCGATGCACTCAAAAAAAAGGGGGCTCGAGTAATTACTAGCGCATCTGGCGTATATCTAACAGATTCTGAGGGTAACAAACTCCTCGATGCTATGTCTGGTCTTTGGTGTGTGAATATTGGTTATGGGCGTCACGAGTTAGCTGATGCTGCACAATATCAAATGAAACAACTTCCTTACTATAATACTTTTTTTCAAACCAGCCACCTTCCAGTAATTTCATTGTCTAAAAAACTTTCTGAACTGTCTCCGGAAGGTTTTAATAATGTTTTTTTTGCAAGCTCTGGCTCGGAAGCTAACGATACAAATATTCGAATTTGTCGACACTACTGGGCAACAAAAGGAAAGAAAACAAAAAAAACTATAATAAGTAGGCATAATAGTTACCACGGATCGACTATGGGCGGAGCATCTCTTGGTGGAATGGGATATATGCACTCTCAAGGTGGCATGCCCATTCCTGACATAATCCACATAGACCAACCCTATTGGTACGGTGAAGGTGGAGACAGTTCACCTGAAGAATTTGGAATTGAAAGAGCTCAGCAGTTAGAGTTAAAAATATTAGAATTAGGTGAAGAAAATGTTGCGGCCTTTATTGCTGAACCCATTCAGGGCGCTGGTGGTGTTATTGTCCCGCCTGAAACCTACTGGCCAGAAATTCAACGAATTTGTGATGCATACGAAATACTTCTAATAGCTGATGAAGTAATATGTGGATTTGGTAGAACTGGGAACTTATTTGGGTCTGAAACTCTCAACATTTCACCAGATATTATGACAATAGCTAAAGGTCTTTCCTCTGGTTATGCTCCAATCGGAGGCTCATTAGTTTCTGATGAGATTGCTGATGTAATTAATAGTTCTGGAGAGTTTAGCCATGGCTATACCTACAGTGGCCACCCTGTTTCGTGTGCTGTCGCCTTAGAAAACCTGCGTATACTAGAAGATGAGAAAATTATTGAGACAGCCAGCCGTAACACTATGCCAAATTTAACAAAAAAATGGTCTGAACTAATCCATCACCCCTTGGTTGGTGATGTGAATATATTAGGCTTTATGGGTTCAATTGCCCTAACTCCAGAGAAAGCCTCTAGAGCAAAATTTGCGTCACCCGAGGGGACTGTAGGTTTAATTTGTAGAGAACACTGTTTTTCAAACAACCTAGTTATGCGACACGTAGGTGATCGAATGGTCATATCTCCTCCCCTAATTATATCAAACGAGGAGATTGACATACTTATATCGCGAGTTACTAAGTCACTTGACCAAACACTTTTTGATATAAAAAAATTAGGCCTCTATAAAGCTAGTTAGTGGTTTTTTGTGGTATGGCACCATTTTTTTGAGCCAATAGACACAACCAGTCGTGAGCAATAGTTGCTGCGGCTAATGCTGTTATTTCAGAGTGGTCATATGCAGGAGAAACTTCAACCAGATCCATGCCAACTAGATTTAAACCACCTAATCCGCGGATTATTTCTAAAACTTGCCAACTAGCTAAACCCCCTGAAACGGGTGTTCCTGTACCTGGTGCAAACCCTGGGTCTAGTACATCAATATCAAATGAAACATATACTGGAGAAGTGTCAGATCTAGATTTTATAACATCTAAAACTTCGTCTACTCCATTCTTATGAACCCATGGGGAGGTCAAAACTTTAAACCCATAATCCTTATTATTATATGTTCTAAGTCCAATTTGTGTTGACTTACTTGTGTCTATTAGGCCCTCATTTACTGCTCGTGAAAACATTGTGCCATGATCAAAAGTGCTTCCATCGTCTTCCCAGGTATCGCAATGTGCATCAAACTGAACAAGAGCTATCGGTCCGTACTGTTTCGCATGTGCTTTTAAAAGTGGGTAAGAAACAAAATGGTCACCCCCAAAAGTCAACATTTTTGTTCCAGTTAAAATGACTTCGGCTGCATGTTTCTCAATTGAGTTAATTATAGTTTCTGGGTGATGTGGGTCTACAAAACAATCCCCATAATCCACTATATTAAGGTTTTCATAAAGGTTAAAGCCAAAGGGAAAAGAATCCAAAGTAGCTAGTTCTGTCGATGCTTGACGGATTGCTCTTGGGCCAAAGCGGCTTCCTGAACGGTTAGTTGCTGCCCCATCATAAGGAACACCACTAACAGCAACATCTACTCCATTTAAATCTCTTGTATAGCGTCTCCGTAAAAAGCTTAGTACACCAGCATAGGTCATTTCTTTCCAGTTACCAGTATTTTTAGACGACCTTACAGCAAAATCTCCTTGTTTTTTTGTCATTAATTTTTCCTTTTACAACCTTCCAATATAAGCATTATATTCTGCAGGTGAAATGGTATTCTCAAGCTGGTCTTTTTCATTTCGCCTTAACGCTACGTAAATATCACGATACTCTTTTCCATAAATATCAACAGCAAGCTCTGATATTTCAAAGTTTCTGATTGCCTCTGACCAATCTGAGGTCAATTTATTTAATGGTGCTCTTTCCGAACTATCTATTGCTGGTGGCGGAAGGGTTTTATTCTGTATTCCATCTAATATACCACCTAAAACACCCGAAATTGCTAGGTATGGGTTTACGTCAGCACCAGAAATTCGATGCTCTATCCTTGCTGAGTCACTATTTAAGTCAGGTAATCTAATTGCTGCGTTTCGGTTATCTAAACCCCAATCTGGGGAGCATGGCGCAAAACTATTTGATCGAAAGCGGCGATAAGAGTTTAAATGAGGCGCATAAATAGCTTGTAATTCATGCATAGTGTTCAGCAGCCCACCAACTGCCCACTTAAGGGTGTCCGGTAGCCCCACAGAAGATTTAAAAACATTCTCTCCAATTCCATTTAACATAGACACGTGTACATGCATTCCGTTACCCGGAAACTCAACATATGGTTTGGCTACAAAAGTTGCTTCTTTACCATGATTTTCAGCAACTCCTCTCACGAGTCTGCGAAAAAAAACTGCGGCATCTGCAGCATCTAAAACATTTTGTGTATGTCTAAAATTTATCTCAAATTGCCCGGGCCCAAATTCTGCAATGATAGCATCAACGGGCAACCCGAGGGATTTTGATGCAGATTGAACCTCATTTAAAAAACCTTTGTTACGGTTTAAAACTTCAAGGTCATAGTTTTGTGCTGTCGGGCCGCTGTGTGGAGGCATAGGTGGATCGCTTGGAGACTCCCTCTTATCAAATATATAAAACTCTAGCTCACAAGCTATAACTGGGCTTAAACCGCAATCCTTTAAACGTTTCCAGGTTGAAGCCAGTATACCTCTAGAGGAAAGTGAGGAGACAGTGCCTTCTTTGGAAGTCATTTCCACTAAAACTTGAGCAACATTATTTTTCTGCCAAGTTACTGGCTTTAGAGTATTGGGAATTGTAATAATTTTTTCATCTGGATCTCCTACAACAATTCCATAGCCAGTCTCGGCAACGTCTTCACCAAAAATATTCGGAACATATGTTGATATTGGCAAGCGAACGGCTCCTGAATCCAGCTTCTCAATCTGATCGGTAGGGTGCCACTTTCCACGCACTATTCCGTTTAGGTCACATAGCATCAGCTCAATATGGTCTGGTCTTCCATATTGCTCACAGTATTTTTCAAATTCACAACGAAAGCTCATTTATACACCTCCAATAAAACCTTACTTACCACGCGGGACCTAATTGTCGACAGTCTTTAAGAAAGGGATTATCTGTATTGGGTTGGGTAAAATGTTATGGTATCAATCTATAATAACGTATTTGGAGCAATTAAAAGTGTCATCTCAAGAAAGTAACTGGCAAAAAACCTTACCAAAACCTTTCTTAGGTTTTCAAAAAAACAGACGTCTTGAAGAGGTTGAGTGCATTATCCCAGATCTAGCAGGCATGTCTCGTGGAAGATCAATGCCTATTTACAAATTTACACCAGACACAACTTTTTCATTACCTATCTCCTTATTTTATCAGACTATATCAGGTGAGTACGTCGATATGGATATAACCAATCAATGGATGGAAAAAGATATTGTTCTTCGCCCCGACATGGAAACAGCAGCAGCTGTACCTTGGGCAGATGATGCAACTCTCCAAGTCATAAATGATCTTGAATTAAGTGACGGGAACCCTCTCAACATTGCTCCACGGAACATTCTAAAAAATGTAATAGATCTTTATAAAAAAGAGAATCTAAAGCCTGTAATTGCGCCTGAAATAGAGTTTTACCTAACTCAACCAAACACTGACCCCAATGAGGAAATCCTGCCTCCTATTGGAAGAAATGGCCGCAAAGGTGTCAGGCAGCAGGCTTATTCTATGGTCGCCGTGGATGAAATGGGGTCCGTAATTGACACCATTTACGAGTATGCAGAAGCACAAGGCTTAAAAATTGATACTGTTATTCAAGAGGGTGGTGCCGGTCAAATAGAGATTAACTTAATGCATGGTGATCCCTTAAACTTAGCTGATCAAGTGTTTTACTTTAAGCGTACAATCCGTGAAGCCGCCTTCAAACACAAAATCTTTGCAACATTTATGGCTAAACCTATGAGAGATCAACCAGGAAGTGCTATGCATATCCATCAGTCTGTTATAGACACTAAGACAGGTTTAAATATTTTTACAGGACCAAATGGATGTGAAACTGAAGCTTTCTATAACTTTATAGGTGGCTCGCAAAAGTACTTAATGAGTACAATTCCATTTTTGGCTCCTTATGTAAATTCATACCGTAGATTTGCTACTCAGGAAAGCTCTCCAAACACCCTTGAATGGTCTTACGATAATCGTTCCACCGGTATCCGCATACCAAACTCTAAGCCTACCGACCGTCGAGTGGAGAATAGAATAGCTGGAAGTGATACAAATCCATATCTATCAATCGCGGCAAGTCTGGCCTGTGGTTACCTAGGAATAGTTAATAAAATAAAACCTCGAGACCCAGCAAGAGGAGAAGTGACGGAATCAGAAAACAATCTTCCAGTAAGTTTAAGCCGTGCCTTGGACTTATTAGACGAGGCAAAAGAGGTTCAAGATGTTTTAGGTTTGGGGTTCTGTAAACTTTTTTCAGATTTAAAAAGAGCAGAATTAGAGGAGTATCAAAAGGAAATTTCTCCATGGGAACGTCAACATCTACTTTTAAACACCTAAAATGGTGGTCTAAATCATGGACTTATTAACGGCCAACGATAAGTTTGGCGAATACCCTAATTCATACTACGCTTGGAATTCAGTGTTTTTACCATCTTTTGAAATCTCAAAGGGTGAATTAAAGTGTGATGTTTGTATTGTGGGCGCAGGCTATACTGGTCTATCAGCGGCAATACACTTAGCTGAGGAAGGCTATAAAGTAATTGTTTTAGAAGCGCAGCGAGTAGGGTTTGGAGCATCTGGTCGAAATGGCGGCCAAGTTGGAACAGGGCAGCGCGTAAATCAATTGGATTTAGAAAAACTAGTTGGAAATGATAATGCCCATAGGCTTTGGGATATTTCACTAGAGGCTGTTGAATTAGTAAAAAAATTGTCAAAAGACATAAAGGGCTGTGCTTTTCAACCTGGTATAGTCCACGCCTCTCATAAAAAAAGTATGATCTCAGATGAGCACCATTACGTTGATCATCTTAGGAAGCTTTATAACTACAAAAAAATACAAAAGCTTAACAGAGAAGAGCTGCGGAATATCGTTAATACAGAAGCTTATTTCGGAGGTTACCTTGATACTGGTAGTGGCCATGTTGACCCCTTAAACTATGTCCTGGGCCTTGCAAAAAAAGCTCATTTAAAAGGGGTTAAAATCTTTGAAAAAACGCGGGCTTTAGAAATATTACAAGGGTCATCAACCGTAATAAAAACTCCACAATCTAAAGTTACTGCTAATTACGTAATTTTTGCATGTAATGGCTATCAAGGAGCCATAAACAAAAAAACCTCTAACTGGGTAATGCCAATCAATAACTTTATAGTAGCAACACGACAGATGTCAGAAATAGAGCAAGAACGCTTAATAAAAAACAACTATGCTGTCGCTGACACTAAATTTATTGTTAATTATTTTCGGTTTTCTAAGGATAGACGTTTACTATTTGGTGGCTCAGAATCATACGGCTATAAGTTTCCTAAAAATATTGAGGAAAAAGTTCGAAAACCCATGTTAAATATTTTTCCACAACTCAAAGATGTTAAAATTGATTTCTCCTGGGGTGGCACTTTAGGAATTACAATGAACCGAATGCCTTATTTTGCAAAAGTAGATAAAAATATCATTTCTGCTAGTGGCTATTCTGGTCACGGGGTTGCGATGGCTACGATGGGTGGAAAACTAGCCGCCATGGCAATCTCTGGACAGGCCGAAAAATTTGATTTAATGGCGAAAGTGCCAACTCCCAAATTTCCAGGGGGAGGGTCTCTTCAAAAACCATTACTAGTTTTAGCTATGTTATGGTTCTCATTAAGGGACAAATTATAAAAGTGTTGCAAACAGCATCATACAAAAAAATAAAACACACCTGAATATAATAAATAAGGCTCAATTATGAATGAAATAAAATCAAATATTCCAGCGGGTGTCTATGCTGAAAAAGTTACATCAGTTACACACTATACTAAAAGTTTGTTCAAATTTAGAATTACTCGACCCTCAAGCTTCAGGTTTAGATCTGGTGAGTTTGTAATGATTGGCCTACCAAACTCTGAAAAGCCTATTTTTAGAGCCTACTCTATCGCAAGCCCATCTTGGGATGAGGAGATTGAATTCTACTCAATTAAAGTTGAGGGAGGCCCACTTACCAAACATCTCCAAAAAATTTCAGTTGGAGATACTGTGCTGATGCGACAAAAGTCTACTGGTACACTTGTTAACGACGCACTGTTACCTGGTAAAAGGCTTTATTTGTTCTCGACTGGAACCGGCATAGCACCATTTGCAAGCCTCATTCAGGATCCAGAGACTTATGAAAAATTTGATCAAATTATACTTTGTCATACATGTAGGGAAGTTAGTGAACTTAAGTATGGCTTTGAGTTGATAAAAAAAGTTAAATCAGATCCATTAGTAGGAAGTTTTGCTAAAAAAAATCTAATTCACTATCCAACGGTTACCCAAGAGAATTATGTTAAAATGGGTAGAATCACTATATTGCTTGAATCAAGAGAGGTTTTTAAGGACCTTGGGTTTCCTATAATGAACCCTGAAACAGATCGTGGAATGATATGTGGGTCAATGAGTATGTTAAACGACACTAAATCCTTACTGGAAGGTTTAGGCTTAGATGAGGGCTCTAATAGCCGCCCATCAACTTTTGTTGTTGAAAGGGCATTTGTTAGCTAGTTTTCCAAAAATCCTCTAGGCCTTTGCCATTAAAGCCTGCATGATAGGTATTAAATCGTCTGTTTTTTCAAATGTTTTTGATGCCGCCACATATCTATCTCTTCTTAGTAAAAAAGTTCTGTTCATAAGTTTCTTGAATGGTTTTTTTGAAAAAACTCTTTCACAATCTCGAAATATTGGGAAATACGTAGATTTTGGGTTCATCCACTCTGGCGTTAAACCAATAACCTTAACATTTTCTTGTAAAACCTTTTCTACCATTTTAGCTGAAATATTTTTTTCGGGGCTTTCCGAAAATACTATTATCGTAAGGTTGTCTTTCAATATTTTATCTAAAAGAATCCGCTCCCGATCAACCCCCTCAACAACAGGTTGGGGAAACATTTGACCGACGATATTCTCTGTATCCATACTATGCCAGACTAACCCGTCCTTAAACCTTGGTTTTGGTTTATAACGCATTTGTGAAAAGTAATCTTTTGCTGGAGGGTAAAGGCCTAAAACACGAAACCCCCCCCTAATCAAAGCCCCTTGAATTCTAGATGAAGGCATCATAATTTGACCCATTCGTAAAGCCAGGTTAATCATTGCAGCTGCATGAGGCTTTCTTTCCGTTTCATAGCTATCAAGAAAACTATCTGAAACATCTGGGCTCTGTAAGGCTTCTGATAACTTCCAGGCTAGATTGTGGGCATCTCGCAAACCACTATTCATTCCTTGCCCTGCAAAAGGTGGCGTTAAGTGAGCCGCATCTCCAGCCAAAAACGTCCGTTTTTTTCGCCAGAACTCTGCTAACCTGGCATGAAAAGTATAAACCCGCACTCGCTGAATTTCTTCATTTCCGTCGTCCCCAACTGAACGCAAAAGCTTCCTTACATTACTTTCTTTAACTATACGCTCAGGATCCTCACCTTTACGAAGTTTAAATTCATATCTACGAACTCCATATGGTCCCGGTAATGTTATACAAGAGCGGCTTGGGTCACACAGCACTTCAGTATGAAAACAGCTATTCTTTGTTGTTTTAAGATCTACAATTAACCAGGGCTCTTCAAAAGTAGTCCCTAGCATTTTAATTCCAAGTGCTTTTCGAGTCGTTGACTGTCCTCCATCGCAGGCCACCATATATCGAGATTCTATCTTATACTCATCTCCTTCAAGAAGCTTGACTGAAGAAATAACTGTTTCTGAATTATCCTTAAAACTAACCAACGTCGTTTTGAAAAAAAACTTAACAGACTCAAAGCGCTTTAGTCCGCTCAAAAGAAGTGACTCTAACCTTGGTTGTTGAAAAGCGTTTCGCTTGTCAAACCCAAACTCTTTAGAGGACGGCTTTACCTCAGAAAAAACCTGCCCTGAGGGTCCTTTATAAATGGAGCCATACCCACGAGTCACAATTTTTTCTACTTTGCTCGAAAGACCTGCCGCCTGTAAGGCCCGCATAGATTCGTCATCAATGGAAACAGCTCTAGGCTCTTGAACTGTCCCCTCATTTCGTTCAATTACAATGGTTTCAACACCCATAGACCCAAGAAGGTTAGCCAAAAGCAATCCAGTTGGGCCTGCTCCAACTATTAATACATCGGTCTTTGCTATGATCTCATTTTTTGTCACATCAGAGACTTGCGATACTTATTCACCTATTACCGGGTTAGCCAATATACCAAGCATACCGATTTCGACTTCAACCAAATCACCTGGGACCATATATACTGGTGGCTCTCGTTTATCTCCAACTCCACCAGGCGTTCCAGACACTATTACATCCCCAGGTGCTAATGGAGTAAACTGTGACACATAGCTTATAAGTCGTGGGATTGGGAAAATTAAGTCAGAAAGTGTTGCATCTTGCATTACCTCCCCGTTTAATCGGGTTTGAATGGGTAATTTAGTATAATCCCCTACCTCTTCTTTGGTCACCATATATGGGCCAAATGCTCCAGTGCCGGGAAAGGTCTTTCCAGGCGTGAATTGGGAAGTGTGCCTCTGCCAGTCCCTCACACTACCATCATTATAACACGCGTAGCCCCCAACATGGCTTAATGCAGATTCCTCAGAAATATTTCGTCCGCCTTGTCCAATAATCACGGCCATTTCTCCCTCATAATCAAATCTCTCAGTGGATTTAGGTTTAATAAGAGCCTGCCCATGAGCAACTTGTGAGTCTGGGTATCGTACAAATATTGTTGGATACGCTACATCTGGGCGCTGTGTTTCCTTTCGGTGGTTTTCATAATTCAGACCTATACAGATAATTTTTGCTGGGTTAGGAATCACTGGTAAAAGTGTGACATCTGACATTGAAAAATTAGGTGACCTATCTTCAACATAGTCCCCTATAAACTCTAAAAGGTCAGATTCCAGAGCGCTTTTAATTGTATCAACACCATAATCTAGTTGGTTAGTTAAATCTACAACCCCGCCGTTAACAAGTGCGCCAAAGCCAATCTCTCCTAATCGTGTAAAGCTAATAAGTCTCATAATATCTCCTTTCAAGAACGCAAAATAGCGTTTCCCCATAAATTAAGTGTTCGTTCCGTTTGTGGCCAATCTATTACTTCCCGATCACAAACAACCTCTAACTCCGCAGAGACCTCTATCCAATTCCCATCAGGATCTTCAATAAAGACAAATAAGTTATTACCTGGCCCATGGCGACCGGGTCCCCAAATCAAACGAATATTGTGGTCCGAAAAATGATCGCACCAGTCTCGGATATAATTCCAATCGCCAGCCTCATACGAGTGATGATCAATACCTTTGCGGTCAGACTTGAAACAAGCAATAGTATGATGTTCATGGTTAGACGTAGTGAAACAGGTAGCTAATGAACCGTTATCATGCAAAACTTGGTCTGTTACTTTAAACCCAAGTTTATTATGATAAAAGTCTCTAAATCTTTCAACATCAAATGATGCAAACGTAAGGTGCTGTATAGGCCCCTTAATTGCTTTCCTTTTGTTGTCAGCAAAACTTTCAACCCCAAAGCATATAAGGTTTCCATCCGGGTCTCTCAAAGAAAATGCTCCATCTTCAAAATATGGAGAGCCACATTCCAAAATTTTAATATTTTCACTATAAGCCCTAGACTTTAAAGCCTTCAGACCTTCAATGTTTCCACACGCCAAACCTGCGTAGGCCAGTTTCTTGTTTTCACCAGGAACAAAAACTATACGTCTTCCTGGCCCTTCACACCGCCACTCACTATCAGACTGCTTATTAAGGTCCATGTCCATAACGTTTGAATAAAACAACGCCAAACGCTCTGGACGCTGGCTCTCAAAAGAGAGGTGATGAAGATAAAACCCTGATTGAAAGGCAGTTAAAGTCACGAACATTCCCCTAAAACCCTAAGTAAAATTATTTTTCTTAGAGCCTAATGCATGTGGTCGATCTCTATTTGATCATAACAAATAAACAAATTAATACACACGTTATTTTATCTTACCTGAATATCTAATCTAAATAAAAATGCAACTGGTCAAAAAGTATAAATAGTTTTAGTTTATTTTAATAAATTCTCCTTCAATATTTTATTTGTAAAGTTATTTAAAAACCTTTTAGGATACATCATGGACGTCACAATAAAAAAAATAACCCCTATGATGGCTCAGTTCCTAAACATCAAAGAACAGTATAAAGAAGCACTGTTATTTTATAGAATGGGAGATTTTTACGAGCTGTTTTTTGAAGATGCCATCGTCGCATCAAAAGCTCTAGGAATTACACTTACAAAAAGAGGTCAACATAGTGGAAAAGATATTCCAATGTGTGGTGTTCCCGCTCATGCTTCAGAGAGCTACCTGCTAGAGCTAATAACACAAGGTTTTAAGGTTGCCGTATGTGAACAAATGGAAAGCCCTATCGAGGCAAAAAAAAGAGGCCCAAAATCTGTAGTGAACCGTGAAGTAGTAAGGCTTGTTACGGCTGGCACTCTAACTGAAGAAAGCCTACTAGAGTCCACTAGTAACAATTTTTTGTTAGCTTTTTCTGAGGTCAGGTCAGAGGGAGCCATCGCTTGGGTGGATATGTCTACTGGCGAGCTTACAACAAGCCAGTGCGCTAGAGCTCAGTTAGCTATTGAGTTGTCCAGGCTTTCGCCGAGCGAAGTTATAATATCTGAAAGTATATATAACGACATTAGTCCACTTGCTTCAGAAGCTGGCACCGTACTCTCTCCACTTGGTAAAAGTAGCTTTGATAGTGGGTCCTCTGATAGACGTTTAAGAAGTCTATACGGTGTATCGTCACTTGATTCATTTGGAAGTTTTACTCGGGCTGAGCTATCAGCAATGGGTGCTCTTATTGACTATCTAGATATTACTCAAAAAGGTCACCTCCCTTTTTTAAAAACTCCCGTAAAAGAAAATAAGGAAAAAATATTACAAATTGATCCTGCTACTAGGAGAAATTTAGAAATCTTACGTAACTTAAAAGGGGAGAAAGCTGGTTCCCTACTGACCACAATAGATAAAACACAAACATCTCCTGGTGCCAGGCTTTTGGAGAGGTGGTTGTCAGGGCCCTCAACAGATTTAACGCTAATAAAGGGTAGGTTAGACTGCGTTCGTTTGTTTTACAAAAATAAAGATCTTCGGGAAAGGGTTCAAAACCTTCTTAAAGAAATTCCTGATCTTGGTCGTATACTAACTCGTTTATCAATAGACCGCAGTGGACCACGTGATTTAAGTTCTATTAAAAATGGACTAGTTCAAGCAGAACAACTAAATCAAGAGTTTTCTAATATTGATCTCCCAGATCTCATAAAAGAAAAAAACGGTGTGCTCATAGGGTTTTCTGATACTATTTTAATGCTTAGTAATGCTTTAGACGAAAATCCACCACAACTAATAAAGGATGGAAATTTTATAAAAAAAGGGTTTTCAAAAAGTTTAGATGAACATCAATTATTAAAGGATGATAACAAAAAAATAATAAGTCAGCTACAGGCTAGTTATGTTGAAAAAACAGGTATTTCATCTCTAAAAATTAAATACAATAACGTACTTGGTTATTTTATTGAAACAACAACTAATCATAGTGAAAAAATGTTTTCTCAAGGTTTTTCTGATCTATTTATTCATCGTCAAACCACAGCTAATTCTGTTAGGTTCACAACAATAGAGCTTTCAAATCTCGAAACAAAACTATTAAACGCTACAGGCGCAATAAGTAGCCTCGAAAAAGAAATTTTTGATACGCTTAAGGGTTCTGTTTTATCACGCATTGTTCCTCTCACATACTTGGCATCAACTTTGGCAGAAATTGATGTGTTTTGTAGTCTTGGATATCTTGCAAGCGATTCAGAGTGGGTTGAACCAAAGCTAGACCAATCTAGGGATTTTAAAATAGTCTCTGGAAGACATCCAGTAGTTGAAACTTCAATTAACAGAACAGGAAACACCCCATTTGTCTCAAACTCATGTAACTTATCGGCGATTAAGGGTGGGGCCAATATATGGCTACTAACAGGGCCAAATATGTCTGGGAAATCAACCTTTTTACGCCAGAACGCATTGATAGCAATTCTTGCACAAATAGGGTCATATGTACCAGCGGCTGAAGCAAAAATAGGTCTGTTTTCACAAGTTTTTAGTAGAGTAGGTGCTTCTGATGATCTAGCACGAGGGAGATCTACTTTTATGGTAGAAATGGTTGAAACAGCAGCAATTTTAAACCAAGCCGATGACCGCGCTCTAGTTATTTTAGATGAAATAGGTCGAGGCACCTCAACCTATGATGGCCTGTCAATTGCTTGGGCAACTCTCGAGCACCTGCACTCAAAAAACAAATGCAGGGCTCTGTTTGCCACACATTATCATGAATTAACAGCTACTAGTAAAACACTCGAAAGTGTTCAAAACGCAACTGTAGCGGTAAAAGAATGGGAAGGAGAGATAATTTTCCTACACACTGTAAAAAGCGGTTCAGCAGATCGATCTTACGGAGTGCAAGTGGCGAAACTTGCTGGCTTACCTTCGTCTGTCATAAAAAGGGCTCAGTTTATTCTAAACTCTCTAGAAAACTCCTCGAAGAAAAACAACATTACAGATAGTCTTCCTCTTTTTTCTTCACCAATCAACCACCCAAAAGATGTCAAAAAACTTGATCCACTCAGGGTTAAATTAAGAAACAGTAACCCAGACTCTCTTTCTCCTAAAGATGCTCTACAATTATTATATGAACTAAAGGATCTTCAGGGTGTTGAAGAAACCCCAACCTGAGCTGGCCTTAACAATCTTTCCTTCAATATAAAACCTTCAGCCAACACCTGGATTATATGTCCTGCCTTCACATCTGGGGAAGGTGCTTCAAACATGGCCTGATGCTCTTGAGGGTCAAACTTATCTCCAATCTCTGGTAAAATAGGTTCAATACCGTGCTTTCCAAAGACATGTATTAGTTCCTTAAGTGTGAGCTCTACTCCTTCTATAACAGCCTTAGAGGATTCACGCTGTTCTTCCGTAACTGCGTCGACAGCTCTACGCAAGTTATCATAGACTGCGAGCATATCTTTGGCCAACCTGGACCCTCCGTACTCCTCTGCCTCTCTTCTGTCTCGCTCTCCACGCTTTCGTGTATTCTCTAAATCTGCAAATGAGCGTAACAACCTATCTTGAAGGCTATTTTTTTCTTCTTTAAGACTTTCGATGTCGTCTGATGCTTCAGGTTCTGTTAAATCAACATCTTCTTCTGCTAGCTTTTCTAAATGATCTGTTTGAAAGTCATCTTCATCTTTTATTTTAGTCATTTTCTTCCTTTGTCTATTTTAGATATTAATTTTCCAACCACCTGAGCGGTATAATCAACAATGGGAACAATTCTCCCATAATTTAGCCTTGTTGGGCCAATAACACCAACAGCACCAATAATTTTTTTCTCTATATTCATATAGGGTGAAATAATCAAAGATGAACCCGAAAGTGAAAAAAGTTTGTTCTCTGATCCAATAAATATTCTGACTCCTTCTCCTTCATCTGTTAATTGTAGAAATTCTGCAATATCTCGTTTGCGTTCTAAGTCATCAAATAGATTTTTTACTCTCTCTATTTCATAATCGTGTCGAGTCTCATCTAACAAATTAGACCTACCCCTTACGATCAGTCGTTCACTAGCGATATCTGCATTTTCCCAAACAGCTAAACCTAACTTTACAAGTTCAGCAGCTAAAGCATCTAATTCCCGTCTGTTCTTTTTAATTTCTATTTGTATTTTTAACCGTATCTCCGATAAAGTATGGCCAATACCAATGTTATTTAAAAAGTTAGCTGCCTCTCTCATTGACGATGGTGTCTGTCCCTTTGGTGGAACAAAAACTCGGTTTTCAACACTTCCATCTCCAAAAACTAATACCACCAATGTACGATCGTCTGCTAAACTAACAAACTCTATATGCTTAATTGGAGCTTCTTGTTTAGGACAAAAAACTAGACTTGCACTTTGTGTCAATCCAGAAAGTGCTGTACCTATACTATCTAATAATGATGTAACTGCTGGCTGACTCTCTCCAATAGTGTCATCTATACGAAGCTTATCCTCATGACTTGCTTGCCCAACCTCCAGTATTCCATCAACAAACATTCTCAGCCCAAGTTGAGTGGGTATTCTGCCGGCTGAAATATGAGGGCTATCCAAAAGCCCCAGAATCTCTAAATCCTGCATTACATTCCGAACAGTTGCTGCGCTCACTTTTTCTGACAACGTTTCTGTCAAAGCAACGGAGCCCATTGGTTCACCAGTCGACAAATAGTTTTCTACTATCTGCTGAAAAACCTCTCGACTTCTTTCACTCATTATATTTGTAATGTTTTTTGTAGACGGCATCAAAAACCCTAATTAAGCATACTTGTTTACTAGTTTATTAGCTCATTAGTCAATCGTACTTGCAAACTTCTTTAAAGAAAGCGTATTTGGTACAAATAATTTAGGAGAAAACGTTATGCGACCATCTGGTAGAAGTTTAAACGAAATTAGAAGTGTTTCTATCGAAACACACATTACCAAGCATTCTGAAGGTTCATGTCTAATAAAGTGTGGCGAAACCCATGTTATTTGTACTGCCACCATAGATGAAAAAGTACCCCCGTTTTTAAGAAACTCTGGCTTAGGTTGGGTTACTGCTGAATACGGTATGTTACCAAGATCAACAAACACTAGAATGCGGAGAGAATCAAAAAATGGCCAGTCAGGTCGAACCCAAGAGATTCAGCGGCTTATAGGTAGGTCACTTCGCGCAGGAATAGACCGTGTTTCATTGGGTGAAAGACAAATCATTATAGATTGTGACGTTATTCAAGCTGACGGTGGTACTCGCTGTGCTAGTATAACTGGTGGTTGGGTTGCCTTGAAACTTGCTATTAATTCACTATTAGAAAAGGGGGTTTTAAAGACTGACCCAATAACAGATCACGTCGCAGCTGTCAGCTGTGGAATATATGCAGGTCAACCTGTATTAGATTTAGATTATCAGGAAGATAGTGACGCAGGAACAGACGCGAATTTTGTACTAACTGGTGCAGGCAATCTTATTGAAGTTCAAGCATCTGCTGAAGGTGCTACTTTTAGCCGTTTTGAGCTTGATGCCCTAATCACGTTAGCTGAAGGTGGCGTTAGTTCTTTGGTCTCGAGTCAGAAAAGTGCTGTTAAAACAAATGATTAGTTTGTTAGGTGAAGAGCTGTTGATTGCAACTCACAATAAAGGGAAGTTGGAAGAAATTTCTGCACTTTTAGTTGATTATAATATAAAAGTATCTTCAGCTAAAGATTATAATTTGATGGAGCCAGCAGAAACAGAAAATACATTCGTTGGAAACGCTAGAATAAAAGCGCACACAGCCTCTAAGTCAACAGGGCTTCCAGCATTGTCTGATGATAGTGGCGTAGAGGTTGACGCTCTAAACAACCTCCCAGGTGTTTACACCGCCGACTGGGCAGAAGTTAATGGAGGTAGAGATTTCGATAAAGCTATGGAAAAGGTTCTTTATGAACTAAACTCGATCAATGCTCCTTTTCCTCGAACAGCTAGATTTTGTTGTACACTTTGTTTGGCTTGGCCAGACGGAAGCGATAAAATTTTTTCGGGCGTAATTCCCGGTGAAATTATCTGGCCAATGCGTGGAAAAAACGGGCATGGGTATGATCCTATTTTTCAACCTGACGGTCAAACCTTAACTTTTGGTGAAATGGATCGCTGGGAAAAAAATAATATGAGCCACAGAGCTAAAGCTTTTGAAAAATTTATACGCTATTTAGATGCTTAAAAATTGGCAAAGAGCCGGTTTTGGCCTTTATATACATTGGCCTTTTTGTCAATCTAAATGTCCATACTGCGATTTCAACAGTCACGTTTCTTCAAATATTGACCATGACGCGTGGACCAAGGCTTACCTTTCAGAGATTAGTAAAAATCACCGTCATTCTTCCGAAAAAATTCTCAATACTGTTTTCTTTGGAGGTGGAACACCAAGTCTTATGCCATCTAAAACAATAGAGGCAATTATCAACCACATATTAGCTCTTTGGAAAACGTCAAACCAACTGGAAATTACATTAGAAGCTAACCCCACCTCAATAGATGTTTCGAGGTTTAAAGAATACAAGTCGGCGGGGGTTAACAGGGTTTCTATTGGAGTCCAGTCGCTCGATGACATGTCTTTAAAATATCTAGGAAGGCTTCACACTGGTAAGGATGCAATTACAGCCGTTCAGACAGCCCAGTCTATTTTTGATCGCGTTAGTTTTGATCTTATTTATGCGCGTCAAAACCAAACCATTAAAGATTGGGAAAAAGAACTACTGTCTGCCTTATCACTAGGCACAAACCATATGTCACTTTATCAACTAACGATAGAAGACGGTACTGTTTTTGGGGATCGTGCAAAAATAGGCAAGCTTCCAGGATTACCTTCAGAGGACCTTTCTGCAGACATGTACACACTCACGCAAGAGATTATGAATAATAATAGGTTACCCTTGTATGAAGTATCAAATCACGCTTTTCCAGGGGAGGAATCTCACCATAATTTAATTTATTGGCGCGGTGGTGATTTTATCGGTATTGGGCCTGGTGCCCATGGCAGATACTATGAAGGGTCCAAACGAAAAGCTACGGTAATGACAAAAAGTCCTAACAAATGGCTTTCTCAAATAGACAAAGTAGGTCACGGTGCAGAACCTACTACCATATTATCAAAATCGGAAGAAGCATTAGAGTATTTAATGATGTCGGCTCGATTAGTTGAAGGAACTGACTTAAAGTTTTTAGAGTCTTTAGACTTAAACCTTGTAAAGCATAAAAATATCAAGGGCTTAATAGAGTTAGGCTTGATTCTTATTAAAAACGAAAGAATAATTTTAACACCTAAGGGGCGACCTATTCTTAATAGTGTTTTGTCAGAATTAATTTCATAATAAGTTTGAGTTTTAGGAATCTAATCTTTACGGTAATAAAACCCTTCTCTCTAAAAGATGTTATCGGTTTAAGATAAAATCTCACAAATTTTATCAAGCTCTAACAAACTATCGTATGATATATTAACCACCCCAACACCCGACAATGCCTTATGGTTTATTGTTACCTTATGACCAGTGTTTAAGCTTAACTGTTTCTCCAGTTCTATTGTATCTGCAAGCTTTCTATTATTGTTCGTTTTCTTTAAATCTAATCGCACACTTTTCTTTTTTGAAACTCCCCTTACCATCGCCTCTGTTTCCCGGACACTAAGGCCTTGGTTCACTATTCTTCTTGCAATTGAGCTTGGATTTTCTGTTGTAATAATTGCTCGCGCATGGCCAACCGACAATGACCCCTCTTGCACCCAATCAAGAACAAGGCTGGGCAAAGTTAATAACCTTAAAGCATTTGTAATATAGCTCCTACTCTTTCCTAGGGCTTGAGAAAGCTGTTCCTGGCTCTGTGAAAATTTTTCTTGTAATTGCTTAAAACCTAAAGCTTCCTCAACTGGATTCAAATCTGATCTTTGGATATTCTCTATAATTGCAACTTCGAGAACCTCTAGGTCCGTGAACTCCCCAATAACAACAGGCACCTCATGGACTTGTGCCAGTTGTGCTGCCCTCCAACGCCTCTCTCCTGCCACAATTTCATATAAATCAGGAACTTTTGGATCAGGCCTTACTAATATAGGTTGTAGAATTCCCTTAGATGCTATTGATGCAGCCAGCTCTTCTAAAGGCTTTTTTGAGAAAACTTTCCTAGGTTGGTTTTTATTGGGCCTGATTAGCTCAATAGAAATCTGTTTTTTACTATCAGCTTTATTTGGATCTGGACTCGAAAACTCTTCCGAGAGAGCTGCATTAGCCATTAATTCAGATAGACCCCTTCCAAGAGCTCTCTTTGCCTTTGTTTTTATTGATTTTGCCATTTATCCACTCCTAGTTAACTTCATGTCTTGATAAAATCTCTAATGCTAATGCCTTATAAGCAAATGCCCCTTTTGATCTTGGCGAGTAGTCGAAAATAGACTTTCCATATGATGGGGCTTCACTTAACTTTACACTCCTCGGGATGACTGACTGATAAACAAGTCCCTTAAGGTTGTCTCGAACGTCTTCTTCAACCTGCCGACTGAGGTTGTTCCTTTTGTCAAACATTGTTAAGACAATTCCTTCAAACCTCAAATCTGGGTTTGCTGTATCTCGAATTTCCTTAACGGACAACATAAGTTGGGAAAGCCCTTCAAGTGGAAGGAACTCGGCTTGTAGTGGAACAAGAACAGAATCAGACGCTACAAGAGCATTAATTGTCAAAAGGTTCAAAGAAGGTGGGCAATCAATTAATATATAGTCTAGTTTGTTTTGATTAAAATCAACAGCGTTTATTTTCTCTTTTAAAACAGATACTTGTTCAGACTTTTTTGATAAAACTAAGTCAGCTGAACTTAAGTCTACTGTTGCCGGCGCCAAAAGAAGACCTTCAATGCCCACTTTTACAAAGGTAGAAAACAAATCACTCTCACCTACCAACAAATCATACGTTGTTTTTAAGCGCTCTTGAGCTTCTAAACCTAAAGCAGTTGAGGCATTTCCTTGTGGATCGAAATCTATAACACCAACGCTTTTTCCCTGCAAAACCAAAGCAACAGCCAAATTAATTGTAGTTGTGGTTTTTCCTACTCCCCCTTTTTGATTTGTAACCGATATTACCCTTGGCTTCTTGTATGCCATACTATCTTTTCTCCAAATCTGATATTATTAACATTGCCGACAGTGGATTAGTGACGCTCTCTTTTATTTTAATACTAAAGCTCCAACACTCAAGCGCTTCCTTAATTTCATCTTTATAGCTTTCCCCTTTTAAAAAAACACAAAACCCTCCTTTTTTCAAATGTCTGTTTGAAAAAAATAAAAGTTTTTTCAGTGGAGCCAATGCTCTAGCTGTTATAACGTCAGAATCCATCTCACAAATATCTTCTACCCGGTCCGACCAAACAAAAGAGTTTAAACCAAGAGTCCTTACTGTGTCTCTTAAAAAAACAGCCTTTCTTTGGTCTGACTCTACCATTTCTACTCTGATTAGAGGGAGTTTTTCAGTAGCAATAATTGCCAAAACTATTCCAGGAAAACCACCACCAGACCCAAAATCTAAAACTTTAGTTTGCTCTGCGGTAAGGGTTCCAAAAACCTGTGCGGAGTCCAAAAAATGTCGGCCCCAAACATCGTCCGTGCTTCTTTTTGAGATAAGATTTATTTTCTTATTCCACAAAAGAAGCCTCTCCTTGTAGACTTCCAACTTATGAAATGTTTCACGTGAAACATCTAAATTATCCCAAAAATCCAACTTTTTCCCTAATTTAATTTCAAGAGGCTTTCTTTGTTCTAAGATTAGCAAGAATTAACGTGAGTGCAGCTGGTGTTATACCATCTACCCTTGACGCTTGTCCTATATTTTCTGGCCGGGAAATTGAAAGCTTTTGGGTCAACTCATTAGACAGCCCGGATATATTATAATAATCAAAATCTAAAGGAAGAACCACACTCTCGTCCCGTTTTAGAAGTTCCGCATCACGCAACTGTCTACCAACGTAATTTGAATATAAAGCATCGCGCTCGACCTGCTCTTTACATTCATGGCTAATGTCAGAAAGCTCGGGCAATGCTCTCAAAAAATAATCTACTTTTACGTTTGGAAACGCCAATAGTTCCATCATAGTTCGACGTTTGCCGTCTTTTTTAACCTTTATATTATATTTACTTGCCTCTTGTGGGCTTAAATGGTGTTTGCTTAACAATCTCTTAGCAATGCTTAGCGATTCCATCTTCTCCATAAACACTTTTTTCCTAACCTCTCCAACGCACCCTAATTTAAGTCCATATTCAGTCAAACGTTGATCAGCATTGTCTGCACGCAGTGAAAGCCTAAACTCCGCCCTAGATGTAAACATTCTATAGGGCTCTTCTACCCCGCGTGTTACTAAATCATCTATCATTACTCCAATGTAAGAGCTTGAACGCGTAAACTCAACCAAACCAAGGTTACGAACTTTGTTAGCTGCGCTGAGACCAGCCACCAAACCCTGGGCTGCCGCCTCTTCATATCCTGTAGTCCCGTTAATCTGGCCCGCCAGATACAGACCCTTAATATTTTTTAGCTCCAAACTCTTAGTTAAAGCGCGTGGGTCAACGTAATCGTACTCAATGGCATACCCCGGTTGTATTATACGTGCTTCCTCAAGCCCAGCTATTGACCTTACATACATATCTTGAACGTCTGCAGGCAGAGACGTAGAAATTCCATTTGGGTATACTGTATGATCATTTAAACCTTCTGGTTCAAGAAAAATTTGATGTTCGTTTTTATCAGGGAACCGTACAACTTTATCCTCAATTGATGGGCAGTATCGAGGACCGGTACTATCAATTTTTCCACCATAAATTGCTGATTTATCTAGATTTTCTCTAATTATATCATGCGTTTTATTATTTGTGTGTGTTAACCCACAAGAAACCTGCCTAATAGACGGTTGCTTTGATAAGAAGGAAAACATGGTAGGGTCGTTATCCCCAGGTTGCGATTCTAAAGCTGACCAATTTATGGTTCGACCATCTAATCGGGGTGGTGTTCCCGTTTTAAGGCGACCAAGTGGAAGTTGAAAAGTTTCCATGCGCTCTGCAAGTGTAATAGAGGGCTCGTCACCAAACCGACCCCCAGAAGTCTTTTGTTCACCGACATGCATAACACCTCTCAGAAAAGTGCCGGTTGTCAAAATAACAGCTTTACTCTTAATTATAGATTCATCTTTTAGTTTAACTCCAAGAACCGTATCCTTACTCACATAGAAGTCAGAAACTTCGCCCTCTAAAACCGAAAGGTTTTCTTGACGGTTAAGAAGCTTTTGAACACTAAGTCGATAAACGTTTCGGTCAGCTTGTGCCCTAGGGCCCTGAACTGCTGGTCCCTTTCCTCTATTTAGAAGACGAAACTGTATTCCTGCTTGATCTGCAGCAAGGCCCATTATTCCGTCCATAGAATCAATTTCTCTAACTAAGTGTCCTTTTCCAAGGCCACCTATGGCAGGATTACAAGACATGACACCGATAGTCTCTACCTTATGGGTAATTAAGAGGACCTGAACTCCCATGCGGGCTGCAGCATGCGCTGCTTCCGCCCCCGCGTGACCACCACCAACAACTATTACATCAAACTGATCTTGTTTCACGTGAAACATTCTCCTATTTTCCTATACAAAAATTTGCAAAGATTTCATCTAATAGATCTTCTACACCTACACTGCCCACCATGGTTTCTAAGGCTATAATACCAGACCGCAACTCTTCTGCAGCAATCTCGGAACGAACCACATCTCTTTTTAACTCGTTTTTACAGTTTTTCAAAGCATCAACAGATGCTATCATTGCTCTTCTATGTCTTTCATTGGTTGCTATTCCAGCCCCCAAGGCCAGCTTTGATAGTTTTTCTGACACTAAATCAATTAGTTCTGGTACTCCATAACCAGTTAACCCTGAAACACCTTGTCCAGAAAGATCGCCCTTTGAAGCAATTTCTATATCTAACTCTTGTTTTACAATAAACTCTTTAAGGGTTTTTTCTCCAGTTAAAAAGATTCGTAAATCCGCTGTTTCAGCTCGATCGCGCGCTCTCTTAATCCCAAGAATCTCGACTTCATTTTTTGTTTCTCTTAGGCCTGCAGTATCCAAAAATGTAACTGGTAATCCATTTAAATCCATACGGACCTCAATTACATCCCGTGTAGTTCCTGCTACCTTTGAAGTTATAGCTGCTTCTCGACCAGCTAAAGCATTAATGAGCGTTGATTTTCCAACGTTTGGAGCTCCTATAATTGCTACCTCAAAGCCTGACCTGACTCTTTCTGAAAGTTTAGTGGAATCAATCTCTTTTTCTAACTCAATAATTGTTTTTGTGACCAGACCCAGCACTCTTCCAATAAGTCCTGTCGGTATATCTTCTTCTGAAAAATCTATTGTAACCTCAATAAGAGACCCAGCCTCTATTAGGTAAGTCCTCCACTCTTTTACTTTTTTTCCAATTGACCCATCAAAAACCCTTAATGCTTGCTTCCTCTGTGCCTCCGTTTCCGCATTAATGAGATCTGCTAAACCCTCTATCTGTGCAATATCTAAACGGTTGTTCTCTAGCGCTCGGCGGGTAAACTCACCTGGCTTCGCTTCCCTATGGTTAGGATGTAAAACAAGTTCGCTCAATAATTTACTTATAACTGCTATACTACCATGCAAATGGTACTCAACAACAGTCTCCCCTGTAAAACTTGCTCCTGATTCAAAAAACAAAATTAACGCTCTATCAATTAATTCACCGTTTTGATCTTTAAGTCCTTTTAATACTGGCTGACCTGTACATGGTTTAAACCCAGCTATCTTGTTACAAGAATCTACCGCTGCGTTACCCGAGACACGAATAACAGATATGCCTGCCTTACCGTAAGCTGTTGATAGCGAAAAAATTGTATCCATAAAACTATAAGTAATTGATTTTATTACGTATTCATTGAGTCAAAAAATTCAGCGTTGTTCTTTGTTTGTTTTAGTTTTCCTATTAAAAACTCTATCGCATCTGTAGTACCCATCGGGTTTAAAATTCTTCTAAGAACAAATGTTTTTTGTAAATCAGCTTTACTTACTAGTAGCTCTTCTTTTCTGGTGCCAGACTTTAATATATCCATAGATGGATACACACGCTTATCAGCAACTTTTCTATCTAAAACTATTTCAGAGTTCCCTGTTCCCTTAAACTCTTCAAAAATAACCTCGTCCATTCTAGAGCCAGTATCTATTAGTGCTGTAGCAATTATAGTAAGGGATCCCCCTTCTTCAATATTTCGAGCAGCACCAAAAAACCTTTTTGGTCTTTGCAAGGCATTTGCGTCTACGCCACCGGTTAACACCTTTCCTGATGATGGAACAACAGTGTTAAAAGCCCTTCCTAGGCGGGTTATTGAATCTAAAAGTATAACAACGTCTCTTTTATGTTCTACAAGTCTTTTAGCTTTTTCTATAACCATTTCTGATACGCCGACGTGTCTTGTAGCCGGTTCGTCAAAAGTAGAGCTTACAACCTCTCCTTTTACAGATCTCTGCATATCCGTAACTTCCTCTGGCCTTTCGTCTACCAGTAAAACTATTAAAAAACACTCTGGGTGATTTTTTTCAATTGAATTCGCTATGTTTTGAAGTAAAACTGTTTTACCAGTCCTAGGAGGCGCAACTATTAAGCACCTTTGGCCTTTCCCTATGGGGGCTACTAAGTCTATAATTCTAGCAGACCGGTCCTTAATAGTGGGGTCTTCTACTTCCATTGTTAAACGTTCATCCGGATATAGGGGTGTTAAGTTATCAAAACTAACTTTGTGTCGCGATTTTTCTGGCTCTTCAAAATTGATTCTTGTTACCTCTGTTACTGTAAAATACTTTTCGTTTTCGACAGGGGAACACATAACCCCTTCAACGGTATCACCGGTTCTCAGCGAGAAGTTCCTGATCATATCAGGTGATAAATAAATATCGTCTGGGCCCGGTAAATAATTCGCTTCTGGAGACCTTAAAAACCCAAAACCATCTTGTAGTACTTCTAGTACTCCATCCCCTGAGATAACCCACCCATCTTCTGCTCTCTCTTTTAAGATAGAGAACATTAAGTCCCCTTTTCTCATTGTAGACGCATTTTCTATTTCTAAATCTTTTGCCATACTGACTAGATCAGCAGGGGTGTGTTTTTTTAGCTCAACAAGGTTAAGACTGTTTTCAGCCATAGCGTTTATCCTCTTTTGAATTTTATTTTGGAAGTATACTAACCGGACGGCAGTAAGTTTTGTCTTACTTCTATTCTAATACTAAGTCAATTTTTCTTTAAAACGGCTTTATAATAACACTCAAAACTATTACTATTAATAAAACTGTTGGAACTTCATTCAAGAACCTAAAATACCTTCCAGACTTAACATTATTAAAACTAAGAAAATTCTTGTAAGTAATATTTAGATAACAATGATAATAGGTAAGCATTACTAAAGATATTAATTTAATCCAAGGCCAATATAAATTCCAATCTATTACACCAGGAGTAAAAACTAATAGAATACCAAACGTCCATGAAAAAACTAATGCTGGTCTCATTATATAACGTAATAGATTCATTTCCATAATTAAAAATGTATTATATTGAACAGATTTTATATCTGAAGTCTCAACATGATAAACAAATAGTCTTGGTAAGTAAAAAAGACCGACCATCCAACAAATAACAGATATAATGTGAGCGGCTTTAATCCATAAATAATATTCTATTAAAATGGTGCTCATGAGTTTATTGCTTTCCTTCTTAGTACTTCTTTATAAATATATTTATATATAAAGGAAGTAGTAGTTAATGGCGTTGTGGATAATAAGGATAAAATATTTATACACATACTTATTAAATATAAATAAATAAATATAAAGCTATAGGGATAGATTATAATCGCTGAAAAAAACTTATGCAGTGTCTGTTATAAAAAAATATGAACAGCTTAAAAAGATTTAATAACAAGAGGATTAATAGGGACAAAAAAGAATAATTAAGAATCGTGTGTAATCACCATTTTTATACACATAAAAAACATCACTAATAATACAGGTTATTAACATGAAAAAAAATATAATATTAGCATCTGGCTCTCATATTAGATCGACACTATTACGAAGTTCTGGTGTAGTTTTCGATATAAAAAAACATAAAATAGATGAAGACAAAGAAAAAAAGATATTAATTAGAAATAATATTGAAACAAAAGAAATACCTATGACTCTAGCAAAAAAAAAAGGAATGTCTGTCTCAAAAATTTATAAAAATTCGTTTATTATAGGTTGCGACCAAGCCCTTGTTGTAAAGAATATAATCTTTTCTAAAGCAAAAAACTCAAAGGACCTAAAACAACAACTCTTAATGCTTAACGGAAAGAGCCATAAGTTATACTCGTCTTGTGCTGTCTTATATCAAGAAGAAATAGTTTGGTCCCATACTGCAGAAATAGTGTTACTTATGAGAGAGTTAAGTCAAAGAGAAATAAGTACCTATGTTGATAAAAACTGGGAAAGTGTAAAAAATAGTGTTGGAGGCTATCTTATAGAATCAACTGGTAAGAGATTATTTAAGACTATACATGGAGATTACTTTTCTGCGTTAGGCCTACCTGTAATAGAGTTACTAGATTTTTTAATTTCCAAAAAGGCTGTAAGTGTCGTGTAAAAAATAAGAAAGCTTTTTAAACTCATGGGAAAATTAATAAAAATAGGTCTAACAGGGTGTATAGGTATGGGGAAAAGTACAACTTTAAAAATGTTTGAAGACGAGGGTGTCTTAACATGGAGTGCAGACGAAGCTGTTAGTCGATTATACGCGAAAGATGGGAAAGCTGTTTTAAAGGTGCAAGCTCTAACACCCGAGAGCGTTGTTAATAACTCTGTCTCGAGAGAAAAGTTGAGAGAACAAGTAAAAAACAGGCCAGAAATTTTATTATCTTTAGAATTAATAGTTAACCCTCTTATTAAAACTGATAGGGAAAATTTCCTTCGTTCTAATAGTCAAAAGAAAGCAGTAGTCTTAGATTTACCACTATTGTTTGAGAACAAAATGGAATTAGAATTTGATATAATTGTAGTTGTAAGCGCTCCGGCGAGGGTGCAAAAAGAAAGGGTCCTTAGTCGTAACACTATGGATATTAAATTATTAAATATAATAAAGTCTAAACAAATATCTGATGAAGAAAAAAAATCTAGAGCAGATTTTGTTTTTGAAACAACATCAATCGAAAGAACAAAAAAAGATGTTAAGGAATTTTTAAAAGAAGTAGGTATTAGTAATGCGTGAAATTGTAATGGACACGGAAACTACCGGACTCGATCCCTACCAGGGTCATAAAATAGTAGAAATTGGAGCAATCGAGTTATTAAACCATATTCCGACAGGGAGAACTTTTCATAAATACTTAAACCCAAGAAGGGTAATGCCAAAAGAGGCTTTTGATGTTCATGGACTAGATAATGAATTTTTAAAAGGAAAGCCAGTATTTAAAGATATTGCTGAAATGTTCTTAGAGTTTATAGAAGATTCCACCTTGGTAATACACAACGCAAATTTTGATATTAAGTTCTTAAACCATGAGTTAGAATTTATAGGCTTCAAAGCGTTAAAAAAAGAAAGAGTTCTTGACACATTAGCGTTAGCAAGAAAAAAATTTCCAGGGTCTCCAGCATCTCTTGATGCTTTATCTAGGCGTTTTAAAGTTGACCTTTCTAAACGAGAAAAGCACGGTGCGCTTTTAGACAGTGAAATTCTTGCGGTGATCTATTTAGAATTAATAGGTGGGAGGCAACCTGACTTGATTTTAACTTCAGAGGGTGAGAGGTCTTCTAATATAAAGCCAATAGAAAATCTAACATCATTAAGTAGAGAAAACCCCTTGCCGGAACGTATTACACTTTCTGAAACTGAAGCACATAAAACCTTCTTAAAAAGCTTTTCTAACGAAGCATTATGGAATAAATTGTCTAGTTAATTTTTGAATTTTCCATAGCTTTTTGTTCAACCCCGGCTTGATACATAGATAAAAAATCAATTTGTTCTAAATTTAAAGGGGGGAAGCCACCGTCTCTTGTTACATCACTTATAATTCTTCTTAAATACGGGAACATAATACGAGGACATTCTACCAACAGGTAGGGCTGGAGTTGTTCTGAAGCGATATTAGTTATTTCAAATATGCCACCATACTCTAACTCTAAAATAAATATCACCTCTTCAGACTTTGGTATTTTTGAAGAAACACTTACTTTTATAATAAGATCATAATGATTCTCTGCCTGTCGTTTTTTCCCCTCTAAGCCGATACTTACTTGTATATCTGGCTTTAAGTTTTGATCGCTTATACCATTTTGTGCCGCAATGTTTTCGAAAGACAAGTCCTTAATGAATTGATTCAACACCTTCATTTTTGGGGAAGTATTGTTAATGGGTGCCCCAACATTTTTATTGTTTGTCATTTAGTGCCTCTTCAAAGTCTAACATCTCTCAGTACCATTTAGATTAAAAGGTCTCAAGCTCTGGGGGATAGATTTATTATTAGACCTTAAGAGCCTTTATCAAGATCAGAGTATTCACCATCAATAATGGTACTTGATTGTGGTGGTGGTTCTTTTTGGCGAACGTCGTGTGAAGAAAAGGCCTTTAATTTAATCTTTTTTTGAAGCCAAATATAAAGAAAACCCCTAACTTTTGGCACTAATAAGGAGAATCCTATCGCATCAGTAAAAAAACCTGGCGTTAAAAGTAATAGGCCCGCCACTAAAATCAGGGCCCCATGTGCTAAAGACTCTATTGGGTTTTTAAGTTGAGAAAGATTAGCCTGTATTTCTGATAAAATTGCTAACCCCTGGGTTTTTACTAAAAAAGTACCAACAATTGCAGTTAAAACAATAATACCAAGAGTATTCCAAAGACCCAAGATACCACCTAATTTTATAAAAAGCATAATTTCTATAATCGGTACTATTACGAACAAAAGGAATAACCACATATTTTCATATCCTAGAACGGCGTTTGTAGAGGTGGACTTGTCTTATACTAACACATAGATAGGGGTTACATCAGGTTTTATCAATATACGAGTAACAGAGGGTTTTCATGAACAACGCAATTATTCAATTACTTATACTAGCAGCAGTAGCTGTGTTTTTAGTTTTTAGGTTAAAAAACTTATTAGGTACGAGGGAAGGCTTCGAAAAGAGTACAGAGAACACTGTTGTTAAGATAAAAGAAAAACAAGTTAAAAGCCCAAATTTAGAGATTATTAACGGTGGCTTAGATCATGACATTTTAGACCATGTTGAAAAGGAATCCAAAGCAGCTCAAAGTCTAAGTATAATAAAAGCAAAAGAACCAAAATTCAATGTGGGAGAATTTTTATCTGGTGCTCGAGAAGCATATGAAATGATTCTTTTAGCATTTAAAAGGGGTGATATTTCAAATGTAAAAACCCTTTTGTCAGAAGATGTTAAAGAGGCTTTTTCAAAAGATATAGAAAAAAGAAAAACAAAAGGATTAAACACAGAGATTACTTTTGGTGGTATCCGAGCCCTAACAATTGTAGATGCGGATTTTGACCAATCAAGCTCAGAGGTGGAAATTACAATTCGGTTTTTAAGCGATTTAACAACTGTCGTAAAAAACAATAAAGGGAATATAATAGAGGGTAGTGAAAATGATATTAAAGTTCAAAAAGATGTTTGGACTTTTGGCAGGACTCTTAAGTCAAAAAACCCAAACTGGTCTCTAATAGCTACCGAACTATAGGGTAAAAAACTAGTGTACGAGAGATATTTTTGGAACCTTTTAATGATTTAAGTTATAAAGAGTTAGATGGGTGGTTTGAAGAAAACCACTCAGAGGCTTTGGAAGTTTTTTTTAAGAGCAGTCTTCGTCAGCATAAAGAACTATCTAAATTAGATTTCAATAAGGGCGCAAGATATTTCTTCGAAGAAAATTTTATTCCAACACTAGTGGGCAGCCCAAAAGAAACCCTTTTTACAGGTTACTTTGAATCCGAAGTCTTTGGCTCTCTAGAGAAAGATGAAGAGTATAAATTCCCAATCTATAAGAAACCATTGAATATAGAGAAAACAAAAAAATGGTTTTCTCGCCGGGAAATAGAGGAAGAAAACTTACTTGCCAATCAAGGTTTAGAGATTGTGTATTTGAAAAGTAAAATAGATTTATTTTTTTTGCACATCCAAGGTTCAGGAAGAGTTTTATTAAAAGATGGTTCTATTATTAGAGTTGGTTTCGAAGGAAAAAATGGACACAAGTATGTCTCCATTGGAAAAACCTTAATTAGCCGAGGGGTTTTTGAAACCAATACAATTACTCAAAAAAAAGTAAAAGAGTGGATTTTTGATAATCCAGAACAAGGAGATGAGCTTTTATTAGAGAACCCATCTTATATATTTTTTAAAATTATATCGGATTTAATGGATTCTGATGGGCCAATGGGAACAATGAAAGTTCCACTTACACCCCTTCGTTCTTTAGCAGTAGACCCAAATTTTATACCCCTTGGAACACCTTTATGGATTGAGAAGAATGGTGATGTACCACTAAGAAGACTTATGTTCGCTCATGATACGGGATCGGCGATTAAGGGTCTAAAAAGAGCTGATATATTTTATGGAACTGGAAAAAAGTCAGAGGAATTAGCTGGAAATGTTGTTGATTTTGGTCGTATGATTATACTAAAACAACGCAAGTAGTTTTCAGGTGATATAGTGCAAAAAAATAAACATAAAAACCTTAGTGAAGACGATGCTGAGATTTGGTCACGGGCTATTAGCGGCGTCAAGAAGAAGAGTGTTTTAAAAGAAAATAAAACAGTAGCGCTATTAGAAAAAAAAGTGAAAATAAAAAAAAGCACACAAGTAATAGAAAACACATATTTAAAAGTTAAGGGTTTTGAGATTGAACCCAAGGCGAACTTAACTAATTTATTAAGTAATAGAAGTGTTGATAAAAGAGTTTCCTTAAAAATGAAGGCTGGAAAAATGAGTCCAGAGGGAACCCTTGATTTACATGGATACAGATTAACACAAGCAAAGTTAGCGCTGAGAGGTTTTTTATTTAGTGCTTATGAAAGTAGAAAACGATTAGTTTTAATTATTACTGGGAAAGGTAAGCTTAGGGATGACCGAGGCCTTAATTTAGATTATAGGGGTGTTTTAAGAAATGAAGTTCCAGTTTGGCTTGAAGAAGCACCTTTGGCTGGTTTAATTTTAAGTGTAAAAAAAGCAAATCCAAAGCATGGAGGGGGCGGAGCGCTTTACGTTTATTTAAGAAAAAATAAATCAACTTTGGGTTGATCTTTTTAATCCTATAAAAGCTAAAATAGTAGCTATTACATAATATACAGAAATCCATGGCATTTGAACTGTGAAGTTATAACCTAAGTCTATAATATACCCAGTGATTCCAGGTCCTAAAGCAGAACCTAAAACCATAACCGAGGTTGCAAGAGCTTTAATTGATCCTAAGTTTTTGGTTCCATAAATTTCAGCCCAAAAAGAAGATGATAAGGTTCCACCTACCCCCGAAGTTATTCCTATAAGTGACATTCCGACCGAAGCAAAGAGAAGATTGTTTGAGATAGATAAAATCAGAAATCCAAAAATAGCTGGTATCATATAAAACGACATTAGTTTTATTGAATTAAAACGATCAATAACAATGCCTGAAAACACCATAGAAAGGACGGCTGAAATAGTAAAAATTGGAAAAAGAGAAACAATCTGTAGGTGAGACCAACCTTTTGTTTCTGCATAGTGAACATGGAAAAAAAATAATGCCGTGCTGAATGCTGCTGGGCCAAGTAAAGTGGGAAGTAAAAACCAAAACAAAGGATGTTTAATGGTTTCTTTTCTGGTCCAATGTTTGCCATTTAGACCAAAAGATTCATTTTCTTCTACAGTGTTTTTTGGAGAGCGCTCCTTATTGAGTAAGAAAATGAAAAAGGGAATAGAAACCACTAACACTATAGCAGAAGAAATCCATGAAAGTCGCCAACCTACTAAAGCTATCAACGCCACAAAGGCGATAGGTAGCACTGCCTCTCCAAGAGAGTGGCCTAGGTGAGAAATTGAAATAGCCTTACCTCTAGTTGCTACAAACCAGCGTCCAATTGAAACAGATGCAACGTGACTAGTCATTCCTTGACCTGTTAGTCGAAGAGCAAAAATGATAAAAGGTAGAAGGTACATGCTTTTAACTAGGGACATGGCGATACATGACGTTGCTAAGAGAAACAGAAATATACTTCCCAAAAAGCGAGCCCTAAATATATCAGTTAACCCACCAAGCCATAACATCACCACTGCTGAGCTCAGGGTGCCAACCATATAAAAGAGCCCCCATGTGCCATTAGATAAGTTGAAATCTTCTTGAATTTCGCCAGCAAAAATAGATATAAAAGTTGTTTGTCCGAAAGAAGACAAAAAAAATAGCAAGAAGCTAGCTAGCAACCACCTAAAGTTGTCAAAAATAAATTTCATACAACTTACCAGGGCAAAAAAAAGTGTTTTTATTAAAGAGTGCGCCTAAAAAGGTACAAGTATTTGTACTATAGAACATATTTGGCAAGATCTGCTGAGGTATGCAGATTACCAAGGTTTTTTTCAACAAATGCTTTGTCTACAACTATAGCTTCACCAGAACGATCAGGTGCAGAAAAACTCAGTTCTTCGAAAACCCGCTCAATAACAGTATATAATCTTCTGGCACCTATATTTTCAACAGATTGATTAACTTGAGCTGCAATTTTTGCTAACGCCTGTATCCCGTTTTCCGCGAAACTAACCGCAACACTTTCTGTGTTCATTAAGGCACTATATTGTAATGTAAGCGCATTTTCAGTTTCTGTCAAAATTCTCACGAAGTCGCTTTCAGTTAAGGCTCTTAGCTCTACCCTTATAGGAAGCCTTCCTTGAAGTTCAGGAAGAAGGTCTGAAGGCTTCGCTGTGTGAAAAGCACCTGATGCAATAAAAAGTATGTGATCAGTTTTTACTGGACCATATTTAGTACTTACAGTTGTGCCCTCGATTAAAGGAAGAAGGTCCCTTTGAACACCCTCTCTACTTACATCTGCACCACGAGCATCAGCTCTAGCACAGACCTTATCAATTTCATCTAAAAACACTATGCCACTTTGCTCGACAGCTTCTATTGCTGCAAGATTTACTGTTTCTTGATCTAGAAGCTTGTCAGCCTCATCTGAAACAAGGAGAGAATAGCTTTTTTTAACAGTTGTCTTTTTTTTGGTAGTCCTATTCCCAGCAGCTTTCCCAAAAATGTCAGCAATATTCATCATTCCGCCAGCAACTGAACCAGGTTGGCCTGGGATTTCAAACATTGATAACGGATTTGACGTGTCTGACACATCAATTTCTATTTCTTTGTCATCTAAAAGCCCATCACGCAATTTTTTTCTAAACATTTCACGCGTATTTTCGCGGGAATCAGGACCTGCTAACGCATCTAAAACACGTTCTTCAGCCTGATTGCGAGCCACTGATTTCACATTATCCCGCATCTGTTCTTTGGTAATAATAATAGCGGAATCAACAAGATCACGAACTATTTGTTCGACATCTCGACCTACATAACCGACCTCAGTAAATTTTGTTGCTTCAACTTTAATAAAGGGAGCATTTGCAAGCTTCGCTAGACGTCGAGAAATTTCTGTCTTTCCTACCCCGGTAGGCCCAATCATTAATATGTTTTTAGGGTAAACTTCATCTTTAAGACTTTCGGGAAGCTGTTTTCGACGCCAACGATTTCGGAGCGCTACAGCAACAGCTCTTTTTGCATCATTCTGCCCTACAATAAATCGGTCAAGTTCAGAGACAATTTCTCGGGGTGTAAGGTCGGTCATAGTGAGTCTTCCTTAGTTTTCTTTTTTGGACTTATTTTTTCTAAAGTTAAATTATTATTTGTATAGATACAAATTTCAGCCGCAATAGACATAGCAGACCTTACTATATCTTCAGCATTTTTATCAGTTGACATAAGAGCCCTCGCTGCAGCCAGAGCATAGTTTCCACCAGACCCAATTGCTGCAACATCATTTTCTGGCTCCAAAACATCTCCTGAACCAGTAATAACAAACATATCAAGGCCATCAGAAACAATAAGCATTGCTTCAAGGTTTTTTAAGTATTTGTCGGTTCTCCAGTCTTTTGCCAGCTCCACAGAAGCACGAGCTAGTTGCCCAGGCGAAGCCTCTAGCTTAGCCTCTAACCTTTCTAACAATGTGAAAGCATCCGCTGTTGATCCAGCAAAACCAGCCAGAACTGGGACCCCTCCAGGAGACAATTTTCGAACCTTTTTTGCAGAACCTTTAATAACTGTTTGCCCTAGGCTGACCTGTCCGTCACTAGCTATTACAACCTCATTGCTTTTTCTTACTGCTAAAATGGTGGTTCCGTGCCAACCAGATAAGTTAGTATTAGGCATAGTTTTCTCCTATGGATATTTCATATTAGAAACTTCTTAAGTTATTAGAGGGATCTTTCTATCTCTTGGCGTTCAAAAATTTCTATAACGTCATCAGCTCTAATGTCTTCATATGCGTCAAAAGCCATACCACACTCTTGTCCTGACTGAACATCAGACACCTCATCTTTAAAACGCTTTAAGGTTTTTAATGTTCCTTCATGAATCACAACATTATCTCTTAGTAATCTCACACCAGAAGATCTACGTGCAATACCTTCGGTTACAAGACAACCAGCGACACGACCAACTCCAGTAACTTTAAATACTTCTTTAATTTTAGCATACCCAATAAAGGTTTCTTTTATTTCAGCTGATAAAAGACCTGATGCGGCTTTCTTTATGTCATCAACCAGATCGTATATAATAGAGTAGTACCTAACTTCGATGCCTTTTTGTTGAGCGGTAGAGCGAGCTGAACTATTTGCCCGAACATTAAAACCTATTACTGGAGCACCAGAAGCTTCAGCAAGCCCTATATCAGATTCCGTAATAGCGCCAACGCCAGAGTGAAGAACCCTTACACGAACCTCAGAGTTACCAATCTTTGCCATAGCCTGAACAATAGCTTCCACAGACCCCTGTACATCGCCCTTGATAACCACGGGAAGCTCTGAAACTGTTTTATCATCTTTAGCTTTGGCCATAAGTTGTTCAAGCGTTGTGGATGCTCCGGCAGCTGCTCTACGATCCTTAGCAGCACTATTCCTATAAGAAGCAATTTCCCGCGCCTGCGCTTCTGTTTCAACTACGTTTAAAACGTCTCCGGCTTCTGGAGTACCATTAAGCCCCAAAACTTCGACGGGGCTAGATGGCCCTGCTTCTTTCACTCTTTCCCCTTTGTCGTTGATCAAGGCACGTACTTTTCCATACTGCTCTCCAGCCACAAATATGTCACCCTGCTTTAAAGTCCCGTTTTTTACGAGCACGGTAGCAACAGCGCCTCTTCCTATATCAAGGCTAGCCTCGATTACTGCGCCTGAAGCTGCTCTGTCCGGATTTGCTTTAAGATCTAACAGTTCAGCTTGAAGAGAGATATTTTCAAGGAGAGTATCAAGTCCAACACCAGAAATGGCAGACACTTCAACATCTAAAACATCTCCAGACATCTTTTCTACAATAACTTCATGTTGTAATAAATCAGTTCTAACTTTGTTTGCGTTAGCGTCTTCCTTATCAATTTTATTAATGGCAACTATCATAGGAACTTTGGCAGCTTTTGCGTGATTAATTGCTTCAATTGTTTGAGGCATTACAGCATCGTCAGCAGCAACTACTAAAATAACGATATCCGTTACCTGAGCACCTCTCGCACGCATTGATGTGAAAGCAGCATGGCCTGGGGTGTCAAGGAAAGTTAATAATGAGCCAGCCTGGTCTACTTGATAGGCCCCAATGTGTTGGGTTATACCCCCAGCCTCTCCAGCTGTTACTTTAGCGTTCCTAATGGCATCTAGTAAAGATGTTTTCCCATGGTCAACGTGCCCCATAACGGTGATTACGGGTGGACGCGGTTTTAGATCTTTATCGTCGTCTATTATTTGATCAATAACATCCTCAACATCTGAGTCTGAAACCCGAACTACTTTATGCCCAAATTCCTCAATAATGAGTTCAGCTGTATCAGCATCTAATATCTCATTTTGTGTAGCCATTATTCCACTAGTCATTAAAGACTTTACAACGTCAGCTACTCTTTCAGCCATACGGTTTGCTAGCTCTTGAACAGATATAGCTTCAGGCAACTGGACATCACGAATTATTTTTTCTCGCTCAACAACGGTTCCGAGCATTTTTTGACGAGCACGCTCTTGCTTTCTTTTCATTGCAGCCATGGAACGCTGGCGCCCACCATCAGTGCCAGCAAGGACTTGGTTTAAAGTGAGCTTTCCAGACCTCCGGCCATCTCCCTCGCGAGAGGCTTTACTTTTCCCCTTATTGTTATCCTCCTGGTCATCAAGTTTTTTTGGAGCTCCTGATTGGAGTTTCCCTGTGGGGCGTTGAACAGCACTAGGACCGTCCATAGAGTCTAAAGGTTTTGACCCAGGTGGAGGAACAGAAGCTAATTTCGCAATCTCTAGGTCTTTAATTTTTTGTGCATCTTCTTCGGACTTCTTTTTTCTCTTTTCTTCTCTTTCCCGCTCTTCTCTTTCTTTTTCTGTGTTTTCAGCTAACCTAATAGCCCTTTCTTCTGCACGAGTTTTCTCTTCTTTTTCTCGACGAGCTTTATCTACGCCTTCTTGTTCTTTTGCTGCTTTTAATGCAGTTAACCTGCGTGTCATCTCAGCGTCGGTTATTCCAGAAGGTCTTTTTGATAACCCTGGAGGTTGCGGAGCACTAGAGGAGTTTTCAGTTACTTTTTGGGGGATGGCCGTAGGAATTACAACTCGTTTACGCTTTGTTTCTACTACAACACTTTTTGTTCGACCGTGACCAAAACTTTGTCTTACATTGCTAGCTTTACCCGAACCACCACGGATACCAAGAGGTTTTTTATCATCACTGTCGCTCATGTGCTATTCTTTCCTTTTGGGCTGAAGAATGCCCTTGTATTTCACGTATTCCACCAAGACGTAATGCCTCTAAAGTGATTTCTTTATGTAGCCCGCCTCGCGTTATTGCGGCATGTATCACACTTTCTCTACCAAAAGCCAAACCTAATTCTTGCATTTTTAAGCAGTTAATTAGGGTTCCAGCTCCTACAGGGGGCCTAAGACGAGACTTTTCTCTAGGTGAGCCGTCACTCGCTTGTATTAAAAGTACGGCACGATCTGTCTCTAACAACCCTTTAACCTTTTCAAAACCAGCAATAGCTTGGTTAGCTTTTCGTGCTAAAGAAATCAGATTAAGTAATTTTTTTAAAATAGATTCTTCAATTTGCTTTGATAAATTATTGTTTATTAACACAGGTTTTTTTGAAACTACGGAGAATAAGTTTTTACGCAAAGCACGCTCTAAACTGCTCTTTTTTGAACTTACCCACATCCCTTTGCCTGGAAGTTTACAAAAAACATCAGGAACAGCTCCACCATCGGGCCCCACAACAAACCGTACCATAGATTTTGTATTCATAATTGAGCCTGTTGATATACAACGTCTCTCTATAATTTTTGTTGGATTTTTTTTCAAACACGCACTTTCTTTAGTAATAAATAAACTTTTATTCTTCTGGTAACTCATCTGAAGCTTTAACCTCATCTGAAGCAAGATCTGAGGGATCGACCCAACCCAACTGAATTCGTGCCGTCATTACTAAGTTCTGTGCTTCAGCCAAAGACATTTCAAACTTTTCTAGTACACCTGTATCTTTAACCCTCTCACCATTTATGGTAGTCCAACCTCCTGCAAGCTCCCAATCAGCGCATGTCGCGAAGTCTTCAAGTGTTTTTACATCGTCCATAGATAAAGCCTCTACCATTTGAGGAGTTAAACCCTCAAAGGTTACTAAGCTTTCTTCTACACCATTAGCTCGAGCTGTTTCTAAGGCCTTTATGTCTCGAGCGTTTAAGAAATCTTTTGCCCTAGCTTGAAGCTCTTTAGCCGTATCTTCATCCACACCATCGATAACCATCAACTCAGTAGGATCTACATAGGCAACTTCTTCAAGAGAAGTGAAACCTTCAGAAACTAAAAGTTGAGCAAAAAACTCGTCTAGATCTAAGGTCTCGATAAACAGCTTAGTTTTCTCTTCAAATTCAGCCTGTCGTCGAGTGCTTTCCTGTTCCTCTGTCATAATGTCTATATCTAAACTAGTTAACTGAGAGGCTAACCGTACATTTTGTCCCCTTCGTCCAATTGCAAGTGATAGTTGTTCGTTTGGCACTACAACCTCTATTCTCTCAGCCTCTTCATCTAATACCACTTTAGTCACCTCTGCTGGTTGCAGGGCATTTACTAAAAAGGTTGGTTGGTCTTCATTCCAGGGTATAATGTCAATCTTTTCACCCTGTAATTCGTTAACTACTGCCTGGACACGGGACCCCCGCATACCCACACATGCACCCACTGGGTCAATAGAAGAATCGTAAGATATAACAGCAATTTTTGCCCTAGACCCAGGATCTCTTGCAACGGCTTTTATATCTATAATACCTTCATATATTTCTGGAACTTCCATTTTAAACAACTCAGCCATAAACTGATTATCAGTTCGACTCAGAAACACTTGTGGTCCTCTAGCTTCTCTACGAACTTCTTTGATATAAACGCGGATACGATCATTTGGCCTGTAACTTTCCCGCCCAATTTTCTCATTTCTACGTAATACAGCCTCACCTCGTCCTATATCAACAATTATGTTACCATATTCTTCCCGTTTTACGACACCGTTCATAATTGTCCCTGCACGATCTTTAAATTCTTCGTACTGCACATCTCTTTCGGCTTCACGAATTTTTTGAAGAATGACCTGTTTGGCTGCTTGAGCAGCTATCCTACCCATTTCTACAGGAGGAATTTCGTCACGAATTTCGTCACCAACCACAGGATCTTCTTTAAGTTCAGAGGCTTGGTTTATGGTTATTTCAGCTGAGGGGTTTAGTACCATATCATCCTCAACAACTGTCCTAATCCTTGTAAATGTTGCGCCTCCAGTTTTGCGGTCAATTTTAACATTTATATCAAGTTCTGCCCCGTACCTGGATTTCGCCGCACGAGCAAGACTTTCTTCCATTGCTTCAATTACAAGATCAGGGTCTATCATTTTTTCTCGAGCTACTGCTTCTGCTGTTTGTAAAAGCTCAAGTTGGTTTGCGGATGTTATTGCCATTTTTAGTCCTCTCCTTCTTCGGGAACAGTTTCATCTATTTCGTCAAATTTTTCTTTGTCAAATTTTTCAAAATCTTTTCTATTTTTTAACACATCTTTAATTAAAGTGTCTGTTAGAATAAGCTTTGCATCAGATAATAAATAAAAAGCTATTTTAAGTTTTTTGCCATTTAACTCTAAGACAACAGAATCGTTATCAATACCTAAAAGATTACCCTTAAACCGGCGCTGGCCATCGACTAACTCTAGTGTTTCAAGCTTAACTTGATACCCACACCAATCTTCAAAATCTTTTAACCGGGTTAATGGGCGGTCTATTCCAGGAGATGACACTTCGAGCGTGTACTCTTTTTCTATAGGGTCCTCTACATCAAGTATAGTAGAGATATCAGTTGATATTTTTGCACAATCATCAACATTAAATGTCCCAGAAGTTGAATCTGCCATAACCTGAAGTGTACTAGGTTCATCGTCTGTGAGGCGAAGTCTTACAAGCTCGTAACCTAACGATTCAATCGCGGGACTTACGATAGTAGAGATTTTTTTCTCTAAAATAGAGCGAGAAATAAGATCAGTCATCTAACGTCTTTCAATAAAAAAACGGGCTAGCAGCCCGTTACTTAATTTCGGTGGTATGCTGGGATTGTCTCAACATACCGCTGTTATACCGGTCTATACCCAACAATATTAAGTATTTCAAGTACTTTAGAGATAAGATTTAAATATTGTTTATAAGGAGTGTTTTTTAAAGATTAATGTTTTTGATCTTATTTGTGGCGGATAGTAGTTCTTTTGAAATACCTGGCTCAGACATAGCATGCCCAGCGCAATTAATCATTTTTAGATCTGCATTTCCCCATTTTTGTGCTAACCTATATGCAGATATAGGGGGGCAAACCATATCATACCGGCCTTGAATTATCGTGGAAGGAATTTTATCAATTTTATCAATATTATCTAATATTTGATTGTCTGACTTAAGAAACCCTTTGTTATAAAAATAGTGACATTCAAGTCGAGAAAAAGCTCTTGTGTAGTTTGTTTTAACCTCATTAAATTTTTTATTAGATCCAAAGACAGCTAATGCGGTTTCCCAACCGGCCCAAATACTAGAAAATTTGTGCTCTAGTGCCATATTACCAGAAAACAACCTTTTATGATAAGCTGTGATTAAATCATTTCTTTCTTCTTTAGGAATTAAACTTATAAAAACATTCCAGTGTTCTGGAAAAAACATTCCAGCACCGCCTCCGTAAAACCAATCAAGTTCTTCTTTTGTCATTAGAAAAACTCCTCGAATGATCATGTAAGATGTTCGATAAGGATGAGATTGAGCATATAACAATGACAAAGTAGACCCCCAGCTTCCACCAAATAATATCCATCGTTCGATTTTTAATAGTTTTCGAATTATTTCTATATCAGATATCAAATCCCACGTAGTATTGTTAGAAACATCTGCAAAGGGTGTAGACTTTCCACAGCCGCGTTGGTCAAATAGTATTATATGATAATGTTGTGGGTCAAAGTAACGCCGCATGTATGGACTGCAGCCACCCCCTGGCCCACCATGCAAAACAATAACAGGAGTGCCGTTAGGGTTTCCACAGCGCTCTAGATAAATAAGATGACCAGACCCAACATCCACCATTTGTCTTTTAAAGGGCTCTATTGGTGGGTATAAATGATCTACCGCGTAGTTTTGTCCTGTCGATTTGTTCATAGCTGCTTCTATAACACATACTATTGGAACAAAAATGATAAAAAGCTGGAGATTTTAAATGAAAACAACAGTTGATGTACAGGAAATTAAAAAATTTCAAGATATGGCAGCAGAATGGTGGGACCCAACAGGTAAATTTAAACCATTGCATATGCTTAACCCTTGTCGATTAGATTACATTAACAGTCAAATAGCCTATGAATTTGACAGAGATTTGACAGAAAACCTCCCTTTTGAGGGATTAAAAATCCTCGATATTGGATGTGGTGGTGGGCTTTTAAGTGAACCTATGGCGAGGCTTGGAGCAGAAGTTGTAGGAGCTGACGCTGCTGAAAGAAATATAAAAGTTGCAAAAGTTCATGCAGAGGAAGCAGCGTTAAATATCGATTATAAGCATACTACAGCGGAAGACTTGGCAAGTGAAGGAATGAAGTTTGATGTAATTTTAAATATGGAGGTTGTAGAACATGTCTCAGACCCGCTGACTTTTATCACTGCTTGTCAACAGCTCTTAAATGAGAATGGTTTGATGGTTTGTTCAACTATCAATAGAAATCCAAAAAGCTATATAATGGCAATAATTGGTGCAGAGCATGTTATGAGGTGGCTTCCAAAGGGCACTCATGAATGGAAAAAGTTTATTAAGCCTAATGAGCTATACGAATACATAGAGCTTTCGGGTTTAACTCCAGTTGACAAAAAGGGGTTTGTTTTTAATCCATTTTTGTGGAGCTGGTCTCTTTCAAAAAAAGATTTTTCTGTAAACTATGTAACAGCAAGCGTTAACAAAGGCTAATTTTTATAGTTTTTTACTTAATTTAATACGTAAATCACGTAAAATTGGGATTACTTTACGTAGTTCCTCTGAACCAAACTTTGTTAGTAGGTTTTCAGCAATGGGAGCTATTTTTTCAAGTGCAGAGTCTCTAGCCATCCTTCCTGCAGGGCTTATAGTAATTAGCTTACGGCGTGCATCATCCCAATCAGGGTTAACATTTACGTGACCAGCCCACTCAAGTTTTCTCAATGTGTTTGTTATTGCTCCTTTTGTTAGGTTGAAAGTACGGGCAATTTGGGCGGGAGTTCTTGGATCTGTTGTGCCAGCGATATGATTAAGAACAGAAAACTGAGATAGCTCCATTCCTTTTGGTAAAGCCCTAGTGAGCTGGTGTCGTGCTAGTTGCTCTGCCATAAATAGTTCGCTGAAAAGCTCTGTTGCTAATGAATCCTTCGGTTTTGTCATTTAATAACCTTGTTATTTTAATCTAAACATTAAAGAAGGTTGCTTTTGTATTAAGAAAAACTATTTAGTTTGGTTGAGTAAATCATATACGATATATGGTCGTTTTATTCAATCGGCTTGTATTTTAGTAGTGAAAACATTTAAGTTTATGAACGCAGATAAAAGACTATCGTTTTGGGTTTTGATTTTGGGTGTATAATTTTAGGGTAAAAAATGGAAACGCCACCTTGTTTATTTGATCGTAAAACGATCTTAAGAAATCGAAAAAGGGTAACCCAAAAACAGTCAGAAAACTTTCTATTTAGAGAGTTGGCACATGAATTTAAGGAAAGACTTGCTGATTCAAACAGAGTTTTTACTAGGCCTGCCATTGTTACCGGTTTTCCAGAGTTTTGGAAAAAGTGGATGCCCAACGCTAAAATAGTAACAGATGAAGAGTTTTTAAACTTAACTTTAGATAATTATGATTTAATAATTCATGCACTGTGCTTGCATTGGTCGAATGATCCTGTTGGACAATTGATTCAATGTAATAGAGCGCTTAAATCAGACGGCTTTTTCATGTGCTCACTTTTAGGTGGCAATACTTTATCTGAACTTAAGCACGTTCTTTCTGAAGCAGAGCTAACTATAAGTAATGGGTTGTCGGATCGGCTTTCTCCAATGGCAGAAATTAGATCGATTGGGAACCTTTTACAAAGAGCAGGCTTTGCGTTACCAGTTGCGGATAGCGTTAAACATAATGTTGTTTATGATTCTATTTATCATTTAATGCGAGATTTAAGAGACATGGGTGAAACTAATGCCCTATCCTCAAGAAATAAGAGGTTTACTAGATCAAAGTTGTTTGAAGAAGCAAATAGGGTATATTTGAAAAAGTATAAACTTCAAAATAATAAAATTATGGCTACTTTTGAACTTATTTTCTTGGCTGGGTGGTCTCCTGATGATAGTCAACCTAATCCCTTAAAGCCGGGGACACCAGCAAAGCCTTTAGGTGAAGTTCTAAATCACTTTGAACTGCATTCTGATAAAAATAAAGAGATATAAATCAATGAGTAATGACAAAACAATAACAAGAAATAACATTCCCAAAAACCATCCACCGGTTAACCCAGAAAAAATAGGAATATTATTGACAAATCTGGGCACACCGGATCACTATTCTTATTGGCCAATGAGAAGATATTTAGGTGAGTTTTTATCAGATCAGCGGGTTGTTGATTACTCACCTTGGATATGGCAACCACTTTTACAGCTCATTATTTTAACAAAAAGACCTTTCACCAGTGGAGCGGCTTACAAGAGCATTTGGAATCATGAACAAAATGAGAGCCCACTATTAACAATAACCAAAGCTCAGACAGAAAAAATTAAAGAAAAAATGTTTGATCGGTACGGAGACAAAGTTTTAGTAAATTTTTGTATGCGTTACGGCAACCCATCGACAAAATCAGTAGTCAAAGATTTAATTAAAAAGGGGTGCAGGAAGATTCTGTTTTTTCCACTCTACCCTCAATATGCTGGAGCAACATCGGCCACAGCTAACGACGCACTGTTTAGAACATTAATGACTGAAAAATGGCAACCAGATGTCCGAACTATATCAGCATATTTCTCGCATCCAGCATATATTAATGCTTTAGCAAAATCTGTTGAGAAAGCGTATCTCAAAATACCAGATAGGCCAGATATTCTAGTTTGCTCTTATCATGGGGTTCCTAAAAGGTATTTAATGGAAGGAGACCCCTACCATTGTCAGTGTCAAAAAACGACAAGGCTTCTAAAAGAACGTTTGGGTTGGGAGGACACAGAAATAGTTACAACATTTCAGTCTCGATTTGGGCCAGAGGAATGGTTGCAACCATATACAGTTAAAGAGGTTGCTAGGTTAGCACAAATAGGGAAAAAAAAATTAGCAGTTATCGCCCCTGCTTTTTCGTCGGATTGTATAGAGACCTTAGAGGAAATAAATGAAGAAATTAAAGAGAGTTTTGAAAAAGCAGGAGGTAACCAGTTTACATATATACCTTGTTTAAATGATGACCATGACCACATCATAGCATTGAGTAAGATTATTGATGATAATTTATTAGGTTGGGTTTAAAGCCACAAATTGTATTCATTAAACATTCTGAGTACACTTAAATGTTACGGCGTGGGGAACCTCTAGTTAATTTTTTAGTTAATATATTTTCAGACAAGAACTCAAACAATCACAATTAAAGTGCTTGTGTTGGTCGAGTCATAGTAAATTAATCCGCGTGCACCAAAGATAATAATAAAAGCACAGACTACAGAGATTGCTATTTTGACATTTATTCTCATCATGAAAGTAAGTCTCTAAGGCAGGCTACCAGGGGCAAATCAGCTGGAAGCATTTTAACTTTCAAAATTTGGGCTGGAGTTAACCATTTTAACGCTTGGTTTTCGCGTGCTTGAACTATGCCACTCCATTTTCTACAAACATATAGAGGCATAAGAAGATGAAACTCATCATACTTATGGCTCGCAAATGTTAATGGAGCTAAACAACTACCCCAAGTATTTATTCCCAACTCCTCATGAAGTTCCCGAATTAACGCAGTTTCGGGGCTTTCGTTCATTTCAACTTTCCCTCCTGGAAACTCCCAAAACCCCTCTAAGCTTTTCCCTTCCGGACGCTGGGCTATCAATACCCGACCATCTTCATCAATTAGAGCAACACAAACAACTAGCTTAATATTCATTATAATTAAACTTCCTTAAGACCTGTAATCAGCATTAATAGAAATATAAGAATGAGTTAAATCACAGGTCCAAACAGTAGATTTAAATCTACCTATCCCTAGATCAACAGAAATAATTAAATCTTGCCTTTTCATATAGTCTGCTGCTAATTTTTCGTTGTAGCTTGGAGATACCCAACCATTTTCTGCAACTAATATATTCCCAAAATATATTTTTAATTTGTCTCTCTCTGCTACTGCCCCAGATTTCCCAATTGCCATTACGATCCTGCCCCAGTTTGGGTCCTCACCAGCAATGGCTGTTTTCACTAATGGCGAATTTGCTATCGACATCCCTATTTTCCATGAATCTTTTTTACTTTTTGCTCCTGAAACATTTATCTCAATAAACTTTGTTGCACCCTCTCCATCTCTTACAACTTGATGGCTTAAGTCGAGCATCACTTTCTCTAGGCCGTTTTGAAACTTTTTCAGAGCCATTGGGTTTTGTGAGGTTATTTCAGAGGCCTCTGATTTACCTGTTGCTGCAATTAATAAAGTATCAGAAGTAGATGTATCACCATCCACAGTTATACAATTAAATGTTTTTGCAGATATATTACTTACTATTTTTTGTAAGATTGGTTGTGAAATTTTGGCATCAGTAAAAATATATACCAACATTGTGGCCATATCAGGAGCTATCATTCCTGATCCTTTCGCTATCCCACAAATAGTAACTTTCTTTTGGTCTATAATAATACTAGCACCTGACCCTTTTGGAAACGTATCCGTGGTCATAATTGCTGATGCAGCATCTGAAATTTTTACGTCACTTAAAGAGTTTTTTAATGAGGAAAGGGACTTAACTATTTTTTCAGTTGGTAAGGGTTCACCAATAACACCCGTTGAAGAGGTAAAAATATGAGATTCTGGAATTTTAATAGTTTCTGACAAACCTTTCACGATTTCTTTAACTGATTGATTGCCCGCCTCTCCCGTGAAGGCATTGGCATTCCCAGAATTTACAAGAAATGCAAACCCTTTTGCCTTGTTTTTTGGGTCACCAAGTTTTTTCTGACAGTCAAGTACAGCATTGGATCGTGTTGAAGAACGTGTAAAAACTCCAGCAATAGTTGAGCCAGGGGAAATACTTGCTAACATTAAATCCAATCTATTTTTATACTTTATTCCCGAAGCATGGCTAGAGAAAGTGACACCGCGTATTACCGGTAGTTTTGGAAACCCCGCTTTTGGGGCAAGAGGTGACAATTTTGAGTTTTCAGACATAGGGTTGAGCCTCGAAACTATTTTGAAAGTAGACCAATGTTTCTAACTATTGATGGATCAATAGAAACTTCTGCACGTACTACCTTTGCCGCAGAAGTTATTTTACGGACTTTATCACTTATATATTTCTCTTTGAGAGCTCTTTCAATTTCAACCCTTACATCCTCTAAACTGGGGGGAGTCTTTAACCTACTATTGTTTAATTTGATTATATGCCATCCAAATTGGGTTTTAATTGGATCAGATACAGCACCAATCTCTAAAGCTAAGACCGCTTTTTCAAATGCTGGGACCATTGCTCCTTTGCCGAACCAACCGAGGTCACCACCTCTGGATCCACTTGGTCCTGTAGAGTGGTTTTTTGCTAAATCAGAAAAATTTTTTCCGGCAGCTATTTGTTTTTTTACGGCAAGTGCCTTTGCTTCTGTCTTTAATAAAATATGTGCCGCGTTGAACTCTTTCTCAGATTGTGATGTACTATAATTGGCCTCGTAAAAGTTCTTTATATCCTTTTCATTTAACGCATCTTTTGAAATTATTGATATGTAAGTATTTGCTAAGAAAGCTCTTAATTCATTTTCATAACTGTACTGAACTATAGAATTTTTTTGGCTTTCAATTGCTTTTGCTAAAACAGCTTGCTGAATAAGTTGATCTAGAATGCCTTTAAACAAGACGGCGTCTTCAAGAGATTTATACTGGTCGGTCAGTCGGTCCTGTAATGCGATAACATGTCCAAGTGTAATATTTGTATCTTCTACGGTGGCTAAGACAGTATTAGCATCCTGCGCTACAACATTACTAGTCGCACAAAAAATCATAAAAAAGCTCAAATAAATAAATGAAAATAACTTTCGCATAAAACAGTCTCCATGTATTAAAAAAATCCTTGACGTTGACACTAAACGAGTCGCACCTTACATCGCCTTAGGTTAGTGTCTATATTAATCATATTAACGGTATATTTGGTAGCCGTATAGGTAACAAAGTTATAAGATACAAATAAATTAGGAAAACTAGGGCAGTTTATTATGTTAAGTTTTGGAGTTCTTTCAAAAAAGATTTTTGGTTCGGCTAACGATAAAAAAATTAAAAAAGTTAAGCATTTGGTTGAAAAGATTAATTCTTTAGAGGCCGAATTTTTGGTTCTATCAGATGGTGAGATTTTAGAAAAAACTAATGAACTTAAAGGTCGAGTATCCTCAGGAGAAACTTTAGATTCCTTATTGCCAGAGGCATTTGCCAATGTTCGAGAGGCTGCAAAGCGCTCTATAGGGCTTCGAGCATTTGATACTCAATTAATAGGAGCAATTTTTTTACATCAGGGAAACATCGCTGAGATGAAAACAGGAGAAGGCAAAACGTTGGTAGCTACTTTTCCAGCATATTTAAATGCGCTTTCAGGTGCCGGTGTTCATATAGTTACAGTAAATGACTATCTGGCTAAGAGAGATGCTGAATGGATGGGTAAAGTGTACTCTTCGCTTGGTATGGTGACTGGTGTGGTTTATCCGCAGCAGCCAGATTCAGAAAAAAAAGAGGCTTATGCCGCTGACGTAACTTATGCAACAAATAATGAACTTGGGTTTGATTACCTAAGGGACAATATGCGTTCTGACCTATCAGAGGTGGCTCAACGTGAACATAATTATGCTATAGTTGATGAAGTCGATTCTATCTTAATTGATGAAGCTAGAACGCCATTAATTATTTCAGGGCCCTCTGATGATAAGTCAGAGTTGTATTTAAAAGTGGACAAGATGATTCCGTCAATAATGGAAGAGCATTTTTCATTAGACGAAAAGACCCGTGTCGTTACAATAACTGACGAGGGCAATGATTTTATTGAAAAAAAACTGATTGAGATAGGGTTATTACCTGAAAGCCAATCACTATATGATCCTGAAAGCACCTCATTAGTCCATCATGTAACGGAGGCTCTAAAAGCACATAAGGCCTTTAAAAAAGATAAAGACTACATGATTAGAGATAATGCAGTTTTACTAGTAGATGAGTTTACCGGGCGTATGATGGTTGGACGCAGGCTTTCTGGAGGTTTGCATCAAGCAATCGAGGCAAAAGAGGGGTGTGAGATTCAGCCAGAGAATATCACGCTCGCCAGTGTGACGTTTCAAAATTATTTCAGGCTTTACAGTAAACTTGCTGGAATGACTGGTACAGCTACTACTGAAGCTGAAGAGTTTGGTGAAATATATGGATTGGGAGTTGTGGATATACCAACTAACGAACCCGTGGCTCGTTTTGATGAACATGACGCTGTTTACCGAACAGCTAAAGAAAAATTTGATTCAATTGTTTTAGAGATAAAAAAATCAAATGAAAAAGGACAGCCAGTTTTAGTTGGAACAACATCAATTGAAAAATCTGAGTACTTGGCGACGCTCCTAAAAAACGCAAATATTGATCATAATGTTTTGAACGCAAGACAACATGAAAAGGAAGCGGAGATTATTGCGAATGCTGGCAAACTTGGCGCAGTAACTATAGCAACCAACATGGCAGGAAGGGGAACTGATATACAGCTAGGTGGCAACGTAGAGATGAGAGTTTTTCAAGCCCTTTCTGATGACCTAGATGCTGATGCTGAGAAAATCAGAACAAAAATAGAAGCTGAAGTTTTAGCTGAAAAACTTAAGGTAAAATTAGCAGGTGGTTTATATGTTTTGGCAACAGAAAGGCATGAAAGTCGTCGGATAGATAACCAGTTGAGGGGAAGGTCTGGTCGACAAGGGGACCCTGGAAGATCAGCTTTTTTCTTAAGCCTTGAAGATGATTTGATGAGAATATTTGGTTCTGAAAGACTTGATAAAATGCTATCAACGCTTGGCATGAAGGATGGGGAAGCAATTGTTCACCCTTGGGTTAATAAGTCGCTAGAGAAAGCTCAAGCTAAGGTGGAGGGTAGGAACTTCGATATTCGTAAACAACTTCTTAAGTTTGATGACGTTATGAATGATCAGCGTACGGTAATATTTTCACAAAGATTAGAAGTGATGCGCTCTGAAGATGTAAGCGAGATTGTACAGGATATGCGGTATCAATTAATAGATGATTTAATTAATGAGTATATTCCTCCTAAAACCTATGCAGAACAATGGGACACAATAAACTTAAGTTTAATGCTTAAAGAAAAATTGGATATTGAGGTAGATACTGAGGCTTGGGCTGATGAAGAAGGTGTTGATGGGGAGGCAATTACAGAAAGATTGTATAAGCTATCAGATGAAAAAATGGCAAAAAAGTCTACAGACTTTGGAATAGAAACGATGCGAAATATCGAAAAACAAATTGTACTTCAGACGATTGATGGAAAATGGCAAGATCACTTGTTAAAATTAGAACATTTGCGTTCAGTTGTAGGTTTACGTGGCTATGCCCAGCGGGATCCACTTAATGAATACAAAACAGAGAGTTTTCAACTTTTTGAAGGAATGCTAGATAGCTTGCGTGAAGATGTGGTGCAAAAACTTGGTCAAGTGCGCCCAATTTCGGAGGAAGAGCAAAATTTAATTTTGGCCCAAATTACAGAACAACAAAGAGTACAAGAAGAGATGAAAAAAACTAGTTTTGACACTCAAGCTCCACTAAATACGCAGAGTGACTCTTTTAATGAAGCTAACCCTGAAACTTGGGGTAATCCAGGAAGAAACTCTCAGTGTCCATGTGGATCTGGTAAAAAATTTAAACATTGCCATGGTCGTTTCTAGAGCAGATAGTATTTTCTAAAACTACCTTCACCTTTAAGTCAATTATACTCAGTTGAGAGACTTTATAATATTACAGGATAAAACTTATTGTTTGGAGATAGAGTAAATATTTCAAAGCCATCTGCTGTGACACCTAGAGAGTGTTCAAATTGAGCCGATAGTGATTTGTCTCGAGTTACAGCAGTCCAACCATCAGATAGAATTTTTGTTTCTGGTTTGCCAATGTTAACCATAGGTTCTATTGTAAAAAACATACCCTCCTCTAGAACAGGGCCTGTTCCCTTGGCCCCGTAGTGTAATACGTTCGGAGGTGCATGAAAAACTGTACCCAAACCATGCCCACAGAAATCTTTGACCACAGACATGCGGTTAGCCTCAACATATGTTTGAATTGCATTTCCTATATCGCCAAACGTATTCCCTGGTTTTACTTTTTCTATTCCCTTAAAGAGTGCATCGTGTGTGATCTTTATTAATCTCTCTGCTTTTCGGTTTAATGCTCCTACGGCGTACATGCGGCTAGTGTCACCATACCAACCATCTACAATTACTGTGACGTCAATATTAATAATGTCGCCATTTTTTATAATTTTGGTGCTTGGAATCCCATGACAAACAACATGATTTAGACTGATACAAGAAGCGTGCTTGTATCCCCTATATCCAATAGTAGCAGACTTAGCATTAGCTTTTTCAATTATTTTGTTTATAGCAATATCAATTTCTTCTGTTGATTTTCCGGGAACCACTAACTCTCCAATAGTGTCCAAAATACTGGCTGCCAGACTTCCTGCATTTCGCATTCCTGTGAAGGAACTTTTATCATGAATACGAATACCATTTTTGTTTATATGCATATTTGAATCGAGCTTTTCATACTATAATTAACCTAAAATTGTTGATGAACTGTAAATCATTCGATAATTGGTTGCTAGATATATAAGAGTATTAATATAGATTATTTACCCTTATGTAAAAAACTCAGAGTTTCGAGTTGTATAAGGGTTTTTTTAATAAGAGAGTAATATTTATTATTTTAATTGGGTGAGTTCATTAAATATGCAAAATCCGTCAGCTAGCATGTTAGTCATTGGGGATGAAATTCTTTCTGGTCGTACAAGAGATTCTAATATGCATTACCTCGCCATCGAGTTAACGAAAGTTGGTATAGATCTTAAGGAAGTTAGGGTTGTATCAGATTCTGAAGCTGAGATTGTACAAGCGGTAACCCAACTAAGTGAGAAGTATGGTTATGTTTTTACCTCAGGAGGAATTGGTCCCACGCATGACGATATTACAGCAGATGCTATCGGTTTAGCGTTTAATTTAGAGGTAAAAGTATGTGCTGAAGCAAAAGAAATTTTAGAGAACCATTATTTAAACTCTGAGGTTGAATTAAATGAAGCTCGTTTGAGAATGGCCAGAACACCACTTGGTGCTAAACTCATAAAAAACTCAGTGTCGGCAGCACCAGGGTTTAATGTGCAAAATGTGTTTGTTATGGCGGGCGTTCCCTCTGTTTTTCAGGTTATGGTTCAATCAGTTATTAAAACCATAAATGGAGGTCAGCCAGTTTTATCCCGAAGTTTGAACATTTTAAGTGGTGAGGGCAATATCGCTGAAAAATTAAAAATATTTGCAGAAGATAATAAGCTATTAGCAGTAGGGTCCTATCCATTTCAAAAAAATGGTAAATATGGCACCAATATAGTTATAAGAGGAAAAAATAATAAGAGTCTTGATAAGGCGTTCGACAAACTTTTGGAACTTTTCAGTGGGATGATTGATGAACCTTAAAGATTTTTGGAATGCGTCTGATGTTTGTTGGCCACCAATAAAAAAATTAGAAATAGGACCGTGGACTATTAGAGAAGGAGGTGGTGGTGGTAACCGAGTATCCGCAACGTCTTTGAATAATAGTAATAGTTTTTTGGATACAGATATTGTGCGTGCTGAAGCGGCAATGAAAGCCCTAAGCCAGCCTTATATCTTTCTTATTGGAAAAGAGGAAAGAGAGCTAGATTTTACGTTAGAAACACTTGGGTATAATATTGTTACTCCAAGTGTTATTTATGGATGTGATATAGATAGGGTTAGTAACTTCGATATTCCACCGATAACAACCTTTAATGTTTGGCCACCATTGGAGATTATGAAAAAAATCTGGATTGAAGGAGGTGTGTCAGAAAGCCGCCTCTCTGTTATGGAAAGATCAAAAGGAGAAAAGACAACGATTTTGGGTCGGGTATCTAACGTGGTAGCTGGGTGTGCGTTTGTTTCAATTTACAGTGGTATATCTATGGTTCACTCTGTTTTAGTGCACCCAAATTTTAGACGGAAAGGTTTGGGTCGTTATATGCTGAATAAGTCAGCAAAGTGGGCAAGTGGTAGGGGTAGCTCATATATAGCACTTCAGGTAACCGAACAAAATAACGAAGCTAGAAGTCTTTATAAGAACCTTGGAATGGAAGTTAAAGGCAGTTATCATTATAGAGTTAAATTTTAAGGGGAATATTTTGAAGAAAGTACATAACGTTATAGCATTAGATTTGAAACCTTTAGAGCCTTTACCGTTGGCTGTAAAAAAATATTTCAATATTTGCTTAGAAAAGCTTGGAATAGTACCAAATGTTTTAAATGCATATGCATTTGACGAAAAAAAATTAAATGCTTTTTCAGGTTTATACAATGATCTTATGTTGGGAGAAAGTGGCCTTTCGAAGCTTGAGAGAGAGATGATAGCAGTGGTGGTTTCATCTATAAATAAATGCTTTTATTGTTTGGTTGCACATGGAGCTGCTGTTAGAGAGCTTTCTAAAAACCCAATATTAGGTGAGGCTTTAGTAATGAATTATCGCGTCGCAGAAATTGATGATCGAACAAGGAAAATGTTGGATTTTTCTGTTAAGATGACTGAAGCTAGCTATCGAATTGAAGAGCAAGATCGAGAACATCTCCGGAAAGTAGGGTTTTCCGATAGAGATATTTGGGATATATCTGCTGTTGCTAGCTTTTTTAATATGACTAACCGAATGGCTTCAGCAGTAGATATGCGTCCAAACGATGAGTATCATAAGGTACATAGATGAATAGACTTCGCTATGCAGTACTAATATTTCTTTTTACAGGTATACAAGCCTTTTCGGGAGTAGAAATTTCTTTTTCAGGAGTAAGTAAAGAAACATTTTCTCAAAAAGAGCTCTCAGTCAGTTATGATCTTCCAATAGGACCATTCCAAAACAATGCAATAGAAAGCCTTCAGGTAAGAGGGTCAATATTAAAAAAAGCATGGCAGATTACTAAAACTGTGGAAACAGTTGATTCTCTTTCAGAAAATTTGAAAAAACAATTAAAAAACTCTGAATTTGAAATTTTATATGAATGTAACTCTAAGTCTTGTGGTGGATTTGATTTTCGATTTAATACAGTCATTTTACCAGATCCAGAAATGCATATTGACTTAGGGAGTTTTAGCTTTTTTTCTGGGCGCTCTTTATCTAAAAACCCAAGAGAGTTTGTTAGCTGTATTGTAAGTAGGGGAGGAGAATCGCTATTTGTTCAGTTATTTGTAATTGGTGACAAAGCTGTATCTAACTTAAAAATAAAATCCTTAAATAAGGTTTCTGAAAGTGTCGAGGGAAACGCCAGTAGTTTAAGAGGGACAATCAAAGACCTATTAGACTTAAACGGCTCTGCTATCTTATCTGATGTAGTTTTTAAAGCGGGATCCAGTGAACTTATGGAAGGTGACTACCTCTCACTGGTTGATTTAGCAAAATACTTAAAAGAAAACAAAGACATCAAAATAGCTTTGGTTGGGCATACTGATTCAGAAGGAGATTTAGCTAAGAATATTGAACTTTCCAAGGATCGAGCGGAGATGGTGAAAAAGAAATTAATTTCAGAATTTCGTGTTAAGGAAGAACGGCTAGACTTTCATGGCATAGGATTCTTGTCCCCTAGATCAAGTAATTTGAGTTCGAAAGGGCGCAGTGATAACCGTAGAGTAGAAGTTATAGTAATAAAATAATATAAGAGCTTGGTATATTATATTTATGTTAATCTGTAGTTTTAGTGGATTGTAATTTTTTAAAACGAGTACTAATTAAATATCGTAGCAATTAAGAGGTTTTTATGAACTGGATCTCCAATTATGTTCGGCCAAAAATAAACTCTCTGTTTTCCAGACGAGAGGTTCCTGAAAATCTATGGTCGAAGTGTGGAGAATGTGGAACAATGCTTTTTCACCGAGAGCTGTCTGATAATTTAAATGTCTGCCCTAACTGTGAACACCATATGTCTTTTAAACCAAGAGATAGGTTTAAGGCGCTTTTTGACGATGGGTTATTTTTTGAAGTGGAAGTTTTGGACCCAACAGTTGATCCATTAAAGTTTAAGGATCAAAAAAAATATACAGATAGATTAAAAACCGCAACTAAGGTTGTGGGTGAAAAAGAAGCAATGTTAATTGCTGAAGGAGAGATAATGCGCACGCCAGTTGTTGGAGCATGCCAAGATTTTTCTTTTATGGGTGGATCAATGGGTATGTATGTTGGAAATGCTATTATAGCTGCAGCTGAAAGGGCAATCAAACTGAAGAGACCACTTGTTTTGTTCTCAGCGGCTGGGGGAGCTAGAATGCAAGAAGGTATATTAAGTTTGATGCAAATGCCAAGGACGACGGTAGCAGTGGAGATGCTTAGGGAGGCCAGACTTCCTTATATCGTTGTTTTGACACACCCAACTACAGGTGGTGTAACAGCATCATATGCGATGTTAGGAGATGTACATATTGCAGAGCCAAATGCCTTAATTTGTTTTGCAGGTCCAAGAGTTATTGAGCAAACTATTAGAGAAAAACTTCCAGAGGGGTTTCAACGCGCTGAATATCTTCTTGATCATGGTATGCTTGACCGAGTTGTTCATAGAAAAAATATAAGAGAGGAATTAGTGAGTATTATAAGAATGCTTACAAAACAACCTAGAGCGATAAAAGCAGATATAGCGGGCCCTATAGATCAAAAAAAACAAGATCAACCAGTTGAATGATGAATTGTGAGCTTATTTAAGTGAGAAATAAAACGAGCGATGTAATTCTAGAAAGAATTATGAGGCTTCATCCGAAAGTGATTGATCTAAAGCTCAATAGGGTAGAATGTCTTTTAAAAAAATTAGGAAACCCTGAAAAAAATTTACCCCCTGTTATACATATAGCGGGGACAAATGGTAAAGGATCTACGCAGGCGATTATAAAGGCTGGGTTAGAGGCAGAGGGGAAGCGGGTTCACTCCTATACATCTCCTCACCTAGCTTGGTTTCACGAGCGCATTACTGTTGCAGGAAAGATTATTACTGATGGTAGTTTGTCCCAAATTTTAGACGAGTGCTATCAAGTAAATGCTAACTCCCCAATAACATATTTTGAGATGACCACGGTAGCGGCTATTTTAGCATTCAGCAGGACCAAGGCTGATTTTTGTATCTTGGAAGTTGGTCTTGGTGGAAGGTTTGATGCTACTAACGTAATTAACTCCCCAGAGGTTTGTATTATTACTCCTATTTCACTCGATCACCAAAGCTTTTTAGGCGAAACTCTTCAAGAGATAGCATTTGAAAAAGCTGGTATTCTAAAAAAAGACTGTTTTTGTGTTGTTAGCGATCAAGATAATAAAGTTCTTGATGTTTTAAAAATTGAGGCGGAACGTTGCAAGGCTACATTAAGGATCTTTGGTGAAGACTGGAATGTATCGGAGAAAGATTCAAGCTTTACTTTCGAAGATAATGTAGGAGCTTGTAATTTACCATTACCAGCATTGATTGGTTCTCACCAAGTTCAGAATGCTGGGGTAGCTCTAGTTGCTCTTCGGCATTTGGGTATATCTGAGAGTTCTTTTCGACAAGCTATGACCGACGTAGTTTGGCCTGCTAGGATGCAACAATTAAAGTCTGGACCATTTGTTGATATTTTAATCGACTCTGAACTATGGCTTGATGGAGGACATAACCCTGCTGCTGCTGAGGTTTTGGCAAAAGTGCTAGCATCGCTAGAGCCAAAGCCAACATATTTAATTTGTGGAATGCTAAATACAAAAGATGTTTTGGGTTATATGACTTATTTGAAGAGCTCAGTGGACGAACTTTTTTCTGTCGCAGTGCCTGGTGAATTAGCTACTTTGACATCAAAAGAGACAGCGGATTATGCCGTTAAAGCTGGCATTAAAGCTTCACAAGTGGACAGTGTAGAGGATGCTTTGAATAAAATCATGATACTCTCTAAGCCCTCAAGAGTAGTCATATGTGGTTCACTTTATCTGGCAGGGTTTGTATTGAGATCCCACACCTAAATTAGTAATAAAAACTAAATTACTGTAACCCCCACTCGTCTGACTGCATTTCAATAAGCCTTGAAGCAGTTCGTTCAAACTCAAACGAATTCATTCCTTTTGGGTAAAGGTTTTTAGGAATATCAGCCGCTGAACATATTAATCGAACTTTTGCTTCATAGAGTGTATCTATAAGAGTAATAAAGCGCTTCGCTTCGTTTGCTTTTGAGGGAGTTAAAATTGGGATGTTTTCTATTATGATTAAGTTTAAAACTTCTGCAATACATAGGTAGTCTGCAGGCCCCAAGGGGACGCCACATAAATCATTGAAACTAGCTCGAGCAACACCGTTTTTAAACTTATTAAATATAAATACTCTGTCATTTACGTTAATTTTTAATTTGGTAGAATCACCGTTTGTTATGTCATTCCATAGTTTATTAACTTTGAGCTGTGATTTCTTATCTATCGGTGAATAGTAAAGAACTTTTTTAGATAATTTTTTTTGACGATAATCAGTATTTGTGTCTAACTTATGAATTATAAGAGAGTCTTTAATAAGAGAAATAAAGGGTAAAAATAAGTTACGGTTTAAGCCATCTTTATACAAACTATCTGGAATTCTGTTTGAGGTTATTACTATTGCCACATTGGATGATATTAGGCCTTCAAAAAGCCTGCCTACAAGCATGGCATCTGTAATATCAGTTATTTGAAGCTCATCAAAGCAAAGTAAGTCTGTTTTTTTTGCAATGTCTTTTATAATTTTCTCAATTGGGTTCTTAGTTCCGATCTTTCTAAGGTCATAAAGAGATTTATGTGTTTGTTGCATAAAGCTATGGAAGTGAACTCGAGTTTTATTTTTTAAAACACTCGCCTCAAAAAATTTATCCATGAGCATGGATTTTCCTGAACCGACACCACCCCAAAGATAGATACCTTTTATGATTTTGTGATTTTTTTTAAATTTAAGTATATATTTATTTTTTACTCTTTTTGACAGAGAGTTTGATAGTTGGTCTAAAATCTCAATAGTTTTGATTTGGGCTTCATCAAGAGATAAAACCCCAGCTTCAGTTTCTTCATTATATTTCTTTAGTATGGACATTTTTTAACCTTATGCAGTTTTTTCTCTCTTCACTGGTAGTTAGTAGTAATACACATTAGGTTAAGATAGTTGTGTATTAATAGTGTTTTTGAGATGTTTTATGTGCCTTTTATAATAATTTTAGGAATACTAACTTAAAGGTTTAATTATGGATAGTTTTCCATTTTTTCAAAATGTATTTACTAGTCATTAAATCTAAATGTGCACCACCACCATTTTTTGCGATGGTTATTTCATTTTGTGATTTTCTTTTGAATTTGTTTAAGCTGTAGAAATCTGCTAAAATATCTTCTCTTTTAATTACCCTAGACTGTAGTGGAATTTTTAATTCTCCAATATGTTCAACAGTAGTATCAAAAGAATCTACAAAAATGCGACCTTTTTTTATTGCGATATCGTCAATCTCTCGCATGTCGGGGCGATAAGACCCAATTAAATCGAGATGTTGCCCTGGTCGCAGCCACTTTCCCTTGATTAAAGGCATAATTGACATTGTTGCTGTGCATATGATGTCAGCCTCTTCCACACCTTTTTTTAGATTTTGAACTAAAGTAACGGCATGTTTTTTTGAGAAAATAGAAGCATTTTCTAATGAACGGCTCCAGATATAATAATTAGCGTCTGGAAAAATAGTTTTATAAGCAGCAACCATTGCAGAACTCATGTTTCCTGAACCAACTAAAAGAATTTTTTCAGAGTTCTTTCGAGCCAGATATTTGGTAGCTAGTAAAGAGTCAGCAGCAGTTTTCCATTTTGTTAAAAGGTGAAAGTCGATAAATGCCTCTAATTCCCCAGTTTGATCTGAGAATAATGAAACAGCACCATTAATTACAGGTAAACTAGTATTTTTATTTTTAGGAAATATGGTGGCAGTTTTGACGAGCTGACCTAATCCATCAATCCATGCGGTTCTGGAAAGTAGAGTATCGTCTTTTCTGGAGAGAATTATGTCTCTAATTTGAGCTTTTGGACGACTATGACCGTCAATTAAGTCTGTTACTAACTCTGACCAATCTAGTAACGGCTCGACATTAGAAGAGTTAATTATTTTAACAGTCACAACTTACCTCCATATAAATAATAAAAATATAGCTCTTTTAATATTGTCATATATACCTTTTTAAAGACTATTTTAACATAGCTTTGTACGAACTTTAATGAGAGGTTCTGATGTAAAGTAGGCTCTTTTTTTATTTTGGAGTTAGCTTACTTCTTAAAAGAGTAAGCGGGTGTCCATGCAATGATAAACGCATAGAAGCGTAATCCTCGGCTATATGCTCTCCTATATGCATTTTTTTTGGAACATAGTTTGATAGCTCCTTTATGTTTTCTCCTTCAAGGCTTTTTTCAAAAAGTGGTAATGTCTTTCTGCTGGTAATAGATTTAGCATCCCATAAAGCTTTGCGGCGATCTATACCCATATCAATAAATGCATCTGCTTCTGCTAATGTGGCTAATATGTGGGGAGGTGTTCCAGCGCGACGCCAGACATCTTCTATAGTTAAGTAACCATTTCCACGAGCACTTATAATCCAATCAATCTCACTTTTTTGTAAAGACTTTATTTGGCAAAAACCCAGACGTAATGCCATCTCACCACTACTGTCTGGTTCTAAAACATTTTGCCAATAACTATGGTTTATTGATACAGGCCTAATAGTTACGTTATGGACTTTTGCATCTTGAACGATTTGTGCTGGAGCATAAAAACCCATAGGCTGAGAGTTTAATAATGCACAAGAAAATACTTCTGGGTAATGACATTTTATCCATGCTGATGCGTAGACAAGAAAGGCAAAGCTTGCAGCGTGGCTTTCTGGGAAGCCATAGCTACCAAAGCCTTCTATTTGTGAAAAGCAACGATAAGAAAACTCTTCTTCATAACCATTTAAGAGCATGCCTTTTACGAATTTATTACGAAAACTACTTATATCTCCATTTTTTTTAAATGTAGTTAGTGAACGACGTAGTTGATCTGCTTCTGTAGGTGTAAAGCCAGCACCAATAATTGCGATTTGCATGGCTTGTTCTTGGAAAAGTGGGACGCCAAGTGTCTTCTTTAAAACCTCACCAAGCTTATTAGATGGAAAAATTACTTCTTCCTCTCCATTGCGCCGTCTTAAAAATGGATGAACCATTTTTCCTTGGATAGGCCCGGGACGAACGATAGCAACCTGAATGACAAGATCATAAAAACATTTTGGTTTCATTCTTGGTAAAAAATTCATTTGAGCACGGCTCTCCACTTGAAACACGCCTAAGCTATCCCCCTTGCTAAGCATTGTATAAGTAGATTGATCTTCTGGAGGTATTGTTGAGAGAGTATATTCGAGACCATAATAGCTTTTAATTAAGCTAAAAGCTTTTTGTATACATGTTAACATCCCGAGAGATAAAATATCCACCTTAAGAATTCCAAGCGTGTCTATATCATCTTTGTCCCAACAAATAATAGTTCTGCCTTCCATTGTGGCATTTTCTATCGGCACCAACTCGTCTAATCGACTATCAGTTATAATAAAGCCACCAACATGTTGTGATAAGTGCCTAGGAAAACCTTGAATTTCATTTATTAACTTCAAAGAAAGAGAAAGTCGACTGTCAGAGGGGTCGAGTCCAAGCTCTTTAATTTTATCATTATCGATATTTTTTGAAGACCCAAATCCCCATATTTGAGAGCTTAGTGATGTTATAGTGCTTTCTGAAAGCCCCATAGCTTTTCCAACTTCTCGTACAGCACTCTTCCCTCTATAGTGAATTACTGTAGCGCAAAGGCCTGCTCTATGCCTTCCATATTTTTTATATATGTATTGTATGACTTCTTCCCGTCGACTGTGCTCAAAGTCTACATCAATATCTGGAGGTTCATTTCGAGCTTCAGAAACAAAACGTTCAAATACCATAGAGCCAATTTCTGGACTAACAGAGGTTATTCCTAGGCAGTAACAAACTACCGAATTTGCAGCAGAACCACGACCCTGACATAGAATATTTTGTGACCTAGCAAAATAGACAATGTCATTTACTGTTAGAAAGTAAGATTCATATTTGAGCTTATTTATAAGTGTAAGCTCGTGTTCAAGCATTTTTCTAACTTTTCTTGTAGCACCTTCTGGATAACGCCAGCTTAAGCCTTCGTAAGAAAGGTTTTTTAATCTTTGGTGTGGGGTCATTCCAGCGTTAACCTCAGATGGATAGTCCTGACGTAATTCTGCTAAAGAAAAATTACATAAGTCAGAAACCTCATTGGTGCGATATACAGACTCTTCAAACCCTTTAAAGATTGTTAACATCTCAGAGTGGTTTCGTAGCCTTTTTTCTGAATTTGTTTGAGCTGAATAGCCTAATTTTTCAACCTGAAGGTTATTTCTTATGCATGTTAAGATATCAGTTAGTTTCCTACGATTTCCAATATGCATTAAAGGAGCTGCCGATGCTATTGTGGGAATACATAAATCTTGGGAGATTTTAGATAGATGTTTAAATCTTATGTGATCCTGTCCGTCATAAAGAGGGTTAAGTAAAAAGAAACTGTTTTTTCTAAAAGAATTTACTATTTTTTGACAACTATTTAACCAGTAATCTGGACTAGGCTTGTTTTTCTGAGCCTCCTCAGAGGGATGAATTAATAGTATAAGATTAGATCCAAACTCTAGAAGGTCCTTTGTATTTATATTGCATTGACCTTTTGGAGCTGATTGGCGGCCTTTTGATATTATACGTGACATCTCACTCCAAGCTAATTTTGTTGGGGCTAGAGCATTTAAGCAGAATCCATTATTGAGTACTAGTTTTGTTGCAGGAATTAATCGTGGGGAGCATTTATAGTTTTTTGTTTGAGAGTCTTTTCTGCTTAGAGCAATTTTAAGACATTCTTTATGAGCCCTCACAATGCCGGCAACAGAGTTAACATCTGTAATAGCAAAAGCTTCCATTCCAATTGAGGCTACACGATTAGCGTATTCCTCTGGGTGAGAGCCTCCAGTTAGAAAAGTAAAGTTTGATGTGATGTTTAGTTCTATAAATTTCATTGGAAATATTTTGTTCACTGTTTGTTCTTTACTTAAATCTTATTTATATTGATGTATGTCAATACATTTACAGATCTTAGTTATCATAAGGCTAATATAGTTAAAGGTATGTGCAACTATTTCCTAATGATTTAAATTATATTGTTAGTATTATGATAAGAAAAAAACGTATTCTCTATTAAATAAAAGAACCTTAGGTTTTTTTAACTTTTTGGTGTTTAATCAAGATATTATAAAAATAGGAGTATAAAAACTATGTCGTTGAACAATTACCTTAAGAAACTAAAAAGTAAGCATCTGACATTAAAGGACAACATAAAAAGTGCGCAGGCGAATTTAAAAACAGATGATAAAAATATTGTTCTTATGAAAAAAATGAAATTAAGAATAAAAGAGAAAATTTTTAGAATGGAACAGAATTTTAATTAGATATCAAAATTGGTATTTTTGAAAACTATGGTTTAATTTCAGTTGTACTATTTCTAGTTTTTTAAAAACTGTAATTAGTTAGAATAATTAAATTTAATATTAGGGCAAAAATTAATGATTCAGTTATAGTTCTAGATTTAGATTAGAATAATAACTAGATAAGAACCCTTGGCATTTATTTTTTTGCTTAGTTTTTGGTAAAATGGGGAAGATGTTTGATTAAAAATAGAAGATATGAGGTACTATACCAAAAAAAGAAAGAGTAATTTTACATACTTGAATATTATAAATTTAAAGAGATATTAACTGGAACCTATACAATTTATAGGAAAGTTCATATTACTTATTATAGTCTAAAACTGGAAACACTATGCACCGCCTTTATCACTTTGTTCTTTCTCCTTTTTGTCGAAAAGTAAGATTAGTTTTGGCAGAAAAAAAAATTGAAATAGAGCTTATCCAAGAGCGTTACTGGGACAAATCAGCTGATTTTTTAAAACGTAATCCAGCCGGAAAAGTTCCAGTTCTAAAAACTAATGGATTTTTTTTGAGTGATAGTCAGTCTATTTGTGAGTATTTAGAAGAAACACTACCAACATATGCGTTGATCCCAGAAGATTTTGTAGAACGTGCAGAAGTGAGACGGTTGGTTTTTTGGTTTGATGATAAGTTTTACAATGATGTAACAGTAAATCTTCTTTATGAAAGATTAACAAAAAAAATAGTGGGATTAGGTCAACCCGATGGTCAAAAAATAAAAAAAGGTGCTCAAAACATAAAGATTCATTTAGATTATATGGATAAACTTTTAGAAGATAGATCTTGGCTTGCTGGTAGTTATCTAACTCTTGCTGATTTTACTGCTGCTGCGCATCTTTCATGCCTTGATTATATTTCAGATGTTGATTGGAATAGAAGTAGTAATGTTAAAGATTGGTATGCAAAAATAAAGTCTCGACCAGCTTTTAGATCAATTCTAGCAGATCAGGTTTCAGGGTTTCCACCACCGCCACATTATACGGATTTAGACTTTTGAGTCTAAAAAAGAAACTATATAAAAAAGCTTTGTCAGAGGGGTTTTCAAAAGTAGGAATATGTAAACCAGATTCCATCCCAGAAACAGAAATGAGGTTAAAAGAATTTTTAGGGAATGATTTTCACGGACAAATGTCGTGGATGAAAGATACCTTTGAGCGCCGCAGTAAGCCCGTGCACCTCTGGTCAGAGGTTAAGTCTATAATTATGTTTGCAGATTTATACACCCCCAAAAATGACCCTATGGCATTACAGAAATCATCTGAAAATGGAATGATTTCTGTTTACGCACAAAACCGTGATTATCATGATATTATAAAAAAGAGACTAAAAAAGGTTGGTGGTTGGTTGGTTGAGCAACAACCTTCAGAGCAAATAAAGGTTTTCGTTGATACAGCTCCATTAATGGAAAAACCGTTAGCACAGGCTGCAGGAATAGGTTGGCAAGGTAAGCATACAAATTTAGTGTCTCGTGATTTAGGAAATTGGTTTTTTTTAGGATCAATATTAACGACTATAGAGTTAGAACCCGATTCATCAGAGTTAGATAGTTGTGGAACTTGTAGAGCGTGTCTTGATGTTTGCCCGACTAATGCTTTTCCAGCACCATATAAATTAGATGCTACAAAGTGTATATCGTATCTAACTATTGAACATAGAGGGCCTATAGATATTAATTTAAGGGGTAGTTTAGGAAACCATATTTATGGTTGTGATGATTGTTTAGCAGTATGTCCTTGGAATAAATTTGCTAAAACTAGTTCAGAAATTCGTTACAGTGCAAGAGAAGATCTTAGCTCACCTAACCTTGGAGACCTTTCTTCTTTAAGTGATGATGAGTTTAGAAAAAAGTTTAGTGGTTCTCCAATTAAAAGAATAGGTCGAAACAGATTTGTTAGAAATGTTTTGTATGCTATAGGTAATTCCAAAAGTAAAAAATTAGCACAGTATGCTTCTAAACTGACAAACGATACAGATTATGCTGTTTCTGATGCAGCGAAGTGGGCTCTCGAAAATATTAATGTGGATTCCTAAATGAGACTTTTGAGTTTTGGACATGGTTACTCAGCTCAGGCTTTAGCGGACATTTTATTACCACTGGGGTGGAAAATTAGAGCTACGACTCGGAGTAAAGAAAAGTTTAGTAAAATTGTGAAACCTGGAATAGTAACTCGAATTTGGCCAGATCAGTTATTAATTGATGACTTAGAGTGGGCAACTCATTTATTAATATCTATTGCTCCAGATAAGTATGAAGATTTAGTACTTAAAGAATTTAGAGAAAAAATTATTAAAAATATCAAACACTTTAATTGGGTTGGCTATCTGTCGACTACAGGTGTGTATGGAAACTACGACGGTGCTTGGGTAGACGAAAAGGAAAAACTAAAACCAAGCACACTTAGAGGTCAATATAGGGTGGATGCAGAAAAAGACTGGTTAAGGTTATTTGAAACGTACAATTTACCCCTTCATATTTTTCGCCTTGCTGGCATTTATGGCCCTGGTCGCGGACCATTTTCAAAAGTTAAGTCAGGGTTAGCTAGAAGAGTAATAAAAAAGAACCAAGTGTTTAGTCGGATACATGTTGAAGATATAGCCCAAACTTTAAGCGCATCAATCCTTAATCCGAACCCTGGAGCGATATATAATGTTTGTGATGATCATCCCGCACCTCCAGAGGAGGTTATTTCGTATGCTGCGTATTTGCTAGGATTACCAAACCCTCCCAAAGTTAAGTTTGAAGATGCTAATATGACTGAAATGGCTCGTAGCTTTTATTTGGAATCGAAAAGAGTTAGAAATAATAAAATAAAAAATGAGTTAGGTGTACTATTAAAATATCCTAACTATAAGGTAGGCTTAAAAGCATTAATCAAAGAAAAAATTTAAGTTAAGTGGGTTACAATGATTTGTTGGATAAGAAATATTTAATGTCTGTTTTTTCTTATAAAAAGAAGTTTTCAATATTTCTGACATGGGTTCTTTTTATTTTAATAACTACATTACTAGCCTCATGTGGTAGTAAAAGCTTTTATAAGTATAATGGTCTACAGATAACTCGTATTGATGTATTTAAATCAAAACGAATTTTGATAGTTTATCATAATGATAAAATTATTAAAAAATACCCAATAGATTTAGGTTTTGATCCAAAAGGACCAAAAAGGATTGAGGGTGATGGAAAAACTCCTGAGGGTAAATATATTATAAATGTACATAACCCTAATAGTGCGTTTTATCTTTCTTTAGGTGTATCTTACCCTAACACAAAAGATAGAGCTTATGCAAAACTGTTAGGCAAGCCCCCAGGAGGAGAAATTTTTATTCATGGTCAGCCAAACAATGAGAGGAAAAAAAAAGGATCAGATTGGACGGCAGGTTGCATCGCATTAAAAAATCGTCATATCAAACAATTATACTCTATGGTTGAAAATGGTACACAAATCTATATCCACCCATAATGAAAAGAGTCACTAATCCCCAGTTATTAAGGTCCACCAAATTTTTCCGTTGGGCTCTTGAAAATACCCAAAACCAAGTTTCTTTGCTTTAGGTGATAAGAGTACATTTCTAGTATCTTTTTGTTTTATCCAGGCAGAGACTGTTTCAATTTCAGTTTCATATGTTTCAGAAATATTTTCACCTATTAGGTTTCCAGGGTAATTAAAGCGCCTTACTCTTTCCAGTGGGGATGACCCGTCAGAACCAAAATGCCATGCTCTATTTTGAACGGACATATCTCTCGAGTGAGTTTTTGCAGCAGCATTTAACTTGCTATCTAACTTTAATAATTTTCCCCCACTTGCTACTCTTATTGAGTTAATGGAGTCTAAAACACGAAATTGAATTTTTATACTATCGACAACATTTATACGATATAAGTTAGGAAGAGGTTTACCATCTGGACCTATTTTTACAGTTGTTGTGCAACTAATTGGAATAAGGCAGACAGTTATAAAAATTATTAAATAGCGGATCATTACAAAAATTCCTTTTCTCAACTTTAGTGATAGCCAGATGTCTAATACAGACTATGCCTATGAAATATTCCAAAATAACTAATTAAACAAACGTTTTAGTTGAAGGTAAAAAATAATAGTTATAAAGTGACTCTAACTTAATTTTTTGGAAGTAGTAAAATGGATAATAATAAAAAATTTAAGTTTAGTAGACGAACTTTTGTGTCAGGAACCTTTGCTATTGGACTGAGTGTGGGGTCTGGAGTTAGAGCTCAAACAATATCTGGAACAACAGAAATAGAAGCAGATATATCACCTGTTGTGAGAAGAAATATTTCTAGTTTTCGTTCACTTGAGTGGAGGCCATATTTTAAGAATCTGAAAAAGGGTGCTATTCTTGTGGATATAACGAGTCGAGCATTACACATGTGGACGGAGAAAGAAATTTACTCATTATACCCTACTAGTGTACCTATGTCAGATGATTTAATTAAGTATGGTAGAACTTCTGTAGTAAAGAAAGTTGTTGGGCCTACTTGGAGTCCAACACCAGAGATGAAAAAAAGAAATCCAGAGTGGCCAGACTTTGTTCCAGCGGGTCCGGATAACCCCCTCGGGACTCATGCATTGTATCTTGGCTGGAGGTATTACCGAATTCATGGAACACATGATACTCGTAAGATTGGCCGCCGGTCGTCAAATGGGTGTATTGGTCTATATAATGAACAGATTGAAGAAGTTTTTAAGAAATCAGTTGTTGGGACACAGGTTCTAGTAATTTAACTTTATTATTAGAAAGAGGTCGGGTTCTATAATATTGATATTAATTAAATATGATTCTAATCTGGCTTATGTTAATGCCTATTAAGTTACACTTTTTATAATAAATTTGGGGGAAAAATGAAAAAATTTACTATTGTAACTATTTTATTAATTTTAATTACTTCGTCTTCTTACGCATCTGGTTTAACTGACCCAGTAGTGAAGAGTCCAGTTGTCTCGGAGCAAGGTGATAATAAGAGTGGTGGGTTTAAAAAGTTTATTCTTCTTCTTCTTCTTTTTGGGATTTAATAGGGTAGAGATTGCAGTTTTAATTAATAAGTTTAAGTTTTCTTAAAATTTAAATTAATTGATCCCGAGCTCTTTCTTCATAACAGCTGACGATTTTTTTTCTCGTTGTGTTGATGATTTAAGTTGGCCACAAGCAGCCATTATATCTTCTCCACGAGGTTTTCTAATAGGGGAGGCATAGCCAGCATTGTGGATAATGTCAGAGAAGGCTTTAATTCGAGCTTTGTCAGATCTCTTATAAGGAGCATTAGGCCATTCATTAAAAGGTATAAGGTTAATTTTTGCTGGGATTCCTTTAATTAAACTTATCAGGCGGCGAGCATCTGCATCACTATCATTGATATCTTTAAGCATTACATACTCAAAGGTAATTCTTTCACTATTCGAAGCCTTTGGATATTCCCTAAGGGCTTTTATTAATGTTGAAATGTTCCACCGTTTATTAATTGGAACAAGATTGTTTCGGATTTCATCTGTTGTGCCATGGAATGATACTGCTAAAAGGCAACCAATTTCAGATGCGGTTCGAGAGATTTCGGGAACTACACCTGATGTAGATAAAGTTATACGCCTTCTGCTAAGACTGATCCCTTCTGGATCCATAGCTATTTTCATAGCATCACGGACATTTTCAAAATTATAAAGTGGTTCACCCATCCCCATTAATACTATATTAGATAAAAGTCGCGGCTTTTTTTCTTGAGTATCTGTATTTTTTGGCCATTCATTTAAATCATCTTTGACTAGCATAACTTGACCAATTATTTCTCCAGCAGTTAAATTCCTAACTAATTTCTGTGTCCCTGTATGACAAAAAGAGCAGGTTAGGGTACACCCTACCTGGCTTGATATGCATAATGTACCTCTATCTTCTTCTGGAATATAAACAACTTCGACTTCGTGGCGCCCTATTATTCTAACTAAATATTTTCGCGTTCCATCAGAACTCTCTTGTTTTTCTATAATTTCTGGGACGTCTATTGAATAATTTTCTGCTAGACTCTGTTGAAGTGATTTTGAAAGGTTTGTCATCTCATCAAAATTTCGTACACCCCTGAAATAAATCCAATGCCAAATTTGCTTAACTCGCATATTTAGTTGTTTATCAAGAACACCAACTAGAGTTAACTTCTCTTTTAATTGATCACGGGTTTGACCAACAAGGTTAATTTTCTTAGTTACAGCAGTGATACGAGGTATAACCTTAAAATCATTTACAATATAATTAATATCAGACATCTGTCACCTTATTAAAAAATGTAACTTTTAGCTGAAAGATTATTATCACTCAGGGCATCGTTTTACTGCATCTTCTAATGCTGCAGTAAAACCCATTAGTGAGATTGTATCTCTTGTTTTAGTACCTCTTTTTGAGACACCTGTTATGATCGCTGAACTTCCACGCTTCATAGCGGTTATGATTTCTGTGTCGGCCTTGGTATCTTTGGCCCATGCAAAATTACCTTCTGTAGGTACAAAAAGATCAAACTTTTTGTTATCAATATTAAAATCAAGAACATCGTTTTTATTATAAGGGTAACCTCCTGTAAAGGACACCTCTCCCCTATTTTTTGTTCCTGCCCAAAAAGATACCCACAAGATAATCTTACCTCGGTTAACCTTAACCTTTTTTCCATCCTTTGTGTTGATGGATTTCTTTGGAACACTTGCAAGCCAGCATTGCTTGGGGTTATCTGTGGCATACACACTCCAGTCGGATTTAGTAAATAGTGGATCTGCCAAAGGATCAGTATTTGATGATTGGCTAAAACTTTCCAGAGGATATGCTACCAGCATAGCAACTATAACCAGTTTTAATATATTTTGAAAAATGCTCATTTTTATGATCCAGTTTCTTTCGATTATCCATTTACTTTTACATTTTACACAGTCAAAAGTTTTATAAAAAAAATACGACGTATAAGATTACTCGATCATAACCAGATTGTGCATTTTAATAAAGATGCAATAATCAAAATTTTAGGATTTTAGGAGAACTATGAATATGCCTATAAAAATGGTTGAAATATGGAGGGGAGATTTTTTAGAATCTTACCATACAGGACATGCAGTAATATGTGACAGTAATGGTAACATTATTGAATCTTGGGGGGATCCTGATCACATAATATTGCCACGATCGTCTTCTAAAATCCTTCAGGCTCTTCCTTTAGTTGAAAGTGGTGCGGCTGACGTATTTGGTTTAACCAGTGAACATTTAGCTCTGTCATGTGCATCTCATCAAGGAGCTTTAATTCATACCAGCCGTGTTAGAAAATGGTTGTTAGCTTTGAATATCGATGATGATTCATTTAGATGTGGTGTGCAAAGTCCAAGTGATAAAAGTGCTAAAACAGAATTAATACTACTAGATCAAAAACCCTGTCAGTATCATAATAACTGCTCAGGTAAGCATAGTGGTTTTTTGACATTAAGTCGCCATTTAGGAGCTGGCTCTGAATATATTGATCCCGCACATCCTGTTCAAATTTTAGCTAAAGAGGCTTTCCAGTCTATGACGGAAACCTCAGACCTTGGTTATGCAATAGATGGATGCTCTGCTCCAAATTTTGCTACTACAGTTCACGGTCTTTCTAGAGCAATGTCAAAGATGGCAAACCCAAAACTAAGCACAGTGAGGGGTAAAGCTGCGGTTAGGTTAGTTAATGCTATGACTAAACATCCAGATCTAGTAGCTGGGGAAGGACGAGCATGCACAGAGTTAATGACAGCTATGGATGGAAAGGTTGCTGTTAAGACGGGTGCTGAAGGAGTTTTTATTGCTATATTACCTGAAAAAGGCATTGGAATTTCATTGAAAATTACAGATGGAAGTACTAGGGCTGCAGAATCTGCTATTACGGGTTTATTGGTAAAATACGGTGCGCTTGATGTTAAACACCCAATTGCTCAAAAACACTTAAATGGACCTATAATGAATTGGAGAGGTGTTACGACAGGAGAAATAAAGTTAAATGAAAGTTTTATTTCCATTTAATTACTAAGACATTCTTTCTATTGCTAGTGCAATTCCTTGGCCTCCACCAATACACATTGTGATTAATGCCTTAGAGCCGTTGGTTCTTTCCAATTCATATAAAGCTTTTATAGCAATTATAGCGCCAGTGGCTCCAATTGGATGCCCTAAGGCAATGGCTCCACCATTTGGATTTACTTTTTGGGGATCTAGTTTAAGACCCTTATTAACAGCTAAAGCTTGTGAGGCAAAAGCTTCATTTGATTCGATTACGTCAAAGTCAGAAATTGAAAGGCCTGTTTTTTTAAGTAAATTATGAACGGCGGGCACTGGTCCTATTCCCATAACCTCTGGTCTAACCCCGGCGTGTGCATAACCAAGAATTCTTGCTTTTGGTGTTAGACCTGCAGAATTAGCAGCTTCTTCAGTAGCCAAAACCAATGCTCCGGCACCATCATTTAACCCAGACGCATTTCCCGGAGTAACGGAACCATCTTTTTGGAATGCAGGTTTAAGGTTAGACAAAGATTCTAGACTTGAGAGTTTTGGGTGCTCATCAATTTTAAATTCAATGTTTTCTCTTTTATGTTTTACTTCTATAGGAATAATTTGTTTTTCAAAATAACCAGAATTTATGGCAATCTCGGCACGCCTTTGACTTTCTAGAGCAAAACTATCTTGAGAGTTACGTGAAATATTATGTTCTTGCGCAACATTCTCTGCGGTAACTCCCATGTGCCCTGTTCCAAATGGGCACTGAAGTGCAGCAAGCAGCATATCCTGAGCTAATGTATCACCCATTTTCTGTCCCCACCTGCTATTTTGTAATACATATGGTGCCTGACTCATGCTTTCCGAACCACCGGCTACTCCAAAATGTGCGTCTCCTAATAGTAGAGATTGAGTAATTGAAACTATGGCCTGAAGACCTGAACCGCACAACCTATTTACATTCATAGCAGGGGTACTGTCTAAGATTCCAGCATTAATGGAGGCTACCCTGGAGAGGTAAGCATCCCTAGACTCTGTATTAATTACATGACCAATTGCAACATGACCAATTTGTTCTCCTGCAACCCCAGCTCTTTTTAAAGAGGCCTGTATTGTTGCTGTACTCATATCTATTGGTGACACTTTAGAAAGAGATCCACCAAAACTACCTATTGCAGTTCTAGCACCACTGAGAATAACAACATTAGTCATGATACACACCTTAAAATAATTAAAATTTTTACTAGTATAAGAGCGTATATTTTCTATATCTTAAGCACAAGGTTTTGGTGTGATTAACTATAATAAATCAATAAACCTTGGAATTATCTATAACTAAAATCTTGAAGTTTAGGTGACTAATAAATTTGGATTAACTGAGAAAAATACAGCCTAGTTAACGATAAAGCTTAAAGGTTGAACTTGCTGGAAAAGCAATGTCTCTTTAAGGCTTTTTACAACTAGATCTGTTGCAGCGACATCAATAGAAAGTAGTGCGATAGCTTCTCCACCAACACTTTCCCGACCTAAAGTAAAGTTTGCAACATTTATGTTATTGTCCCCGAGCGTTTTACCCAATACCCCAATTATTCCTGGCACGTCTTTATTCGTAGTATAAATCATATGGGTACTTATTTCAGAATCTATATTAATGCCCTTAATTCGAATAAATCGAGGTTTACCATCTGAAAAAACGGTTCCAGCGATAGATTTTTGACGCGTTTTTGTAATAACTTTCACTTTAATATAACCATCGAAGGCCCCAGACTTATCTTGGGTTGTTGTACTAATATTAATTCCACGCTCTTTGGCTATAATAGGTGCAGAAACCATATTAATTTGTGTATTATTGACTCTCATAATCCCTGAAATCGCAGCACAATTAAGTGCGTCTAAATTCATTTTAGCTAGGGATCCATTATATGTGATTTCTATTTTAGAAAGTGGTTCTACCGTCATTTGCCCTATAAAAGCCCCTAGACATTCTGCAAGTTTTAACCAAGGCCGCATAATAATCGCTTCCTCAGCAGTAACAGAAGGCATGTTAAGAGCATTGGAGACTGCGCCTCTTAGTAAATATTCGGACATTTGCTCAGCTACTTGAATTGCAACATTTTCTTGAGCTTCAGTAGTCGCAGCCCCTAAGTGAGGAGTAACCACTACATTTTCTATATTAAAAAGGGGACTGTTAATAGCAGGCTCAGTAGAAAATACGTCAAACGCAGCACCAGCAACACGTTTTTCTTTTAAGGCAAACGCAAGGGCTTCTTCATCAACTAGCCCACCTCTCGCACAGTTTATTATATGAACACTTGGCTTTAATTTTTTTATGGCATTAAAATCAATTATATTTTTTGTCTGATCAGTTAAGGGCACATGCAAAGTAATAAAATCTGATTTATATAGTAGTTCTGCTAATTCAACTTTAGTTACACCAATTTTTTGTGCACGTTCCTCTGACAAGAATGGATCATAAGCTAAAACCTTCATTTTTAATCCTAACGCACGATCGCAGACAATAGAGCCTATATTACCTGCGCCGATTACGCCTAAAATTTTTGACGTTAACTCAACACCCATAAACCTTGATTTTTCCCATTTGCCACTATGTGTTGATGTATTTGCTTCAGGAATTTGTCTGGCAACAGCCATCATCATAGAGATTGTATGCTCAGCGGCCGTTATAGAGTTTCCGAAGGGGGTATTCATTACAATGATACCTTTTTTTGATGCAGCTGTAATGTCAACGTTGTCAACACCAATACCTGCCCTCCCAATAACCTTAAGTTTAACCGCTTGCTTAATAATTTTCTCAGTAACTTTGGTTGCAGACCTTATGGCCAATCCATCGTAGTCTGCGATTATTCGAAGTAGACCTTCTTTGTCTTTACCTATCCCAGGTCTAAAATCTACCTCCAACCCTTTGTCACGAAAGATCTGCACAGCTTTTTCAGATAATTTGTCAGAGACGAGGACCTTCGGTTTCATTTGTTTATCCTTCTATTATTTGTATCTCTTGATAATACTTAGATGATACTGATTTACACATGGAGCTGTTATTTTTTAAAGATTACCCTGGCTTATAATCTCTGTTGTAAAAGCCCAGAGAATCCACGGCATTAATGCTTTTATATCGGAGACTTCAACAGTTGGGCCACACCAGATTCTAAGGCCGGGTGGGGCATCTCTGTGAGAGCCAACATCGAAGGCAACTTTTTCGTTTTCGAGCCTTTTGACCACTGATTTTATAAATGCTTTAGGGTCTTTAATTCTTGGGTCGTTAACCTCAAGACAAACGCTTGTAATTGACCTAACTCCCGGGTCTTTAGCTAAAAAACTTAACCAGGGTGTATTATTAACATATTGAGTCACTGCCGCTGCATTTTTTTTAGTCCTATCTATTAAAGAATCAAGCCCACCGATGGAGTCTGCCCACTTTAAAGAAAATAAGTAATCTTCAACACAAAGCATTGAAGGTGTATTTATAGTTTCACCAGAAAATATACCGTTAATTAAATTATTCTCTTTTGTAAGGCGAAATATTTTCGGTAAGGGCCAAGAAGGTTTGTATGTTTCTAGTCTTTTAACTGCTCGGGGGGACAATACTATTACTCCATGTGCGCCCTCCCCGCCAAGGGATTTTTGCCAGCTAAAAGTTGTCGCATCTAATAGATCCCATGGTAAATTCATTGAAAATGCAGCAGAGGTCGCATCACATAAAGTAAGACCGTCACGATTTTTTGGTATAATTTCCTTTTCACCAACCATTACACCAGATGTTGTGCCATTCCATGTAAAGCAAACGTCATTATTAAAATCAACAGAAGAAAAATCCACAATCTCTCCGTAGTCAGCTTTTTTAATAGTAGCATCTATTTTTAATTGATTAACTGTATCAGAGGCCCAAGTATTCCCAAAATTTTCCCAAGCTAACATTTCTACATGTCGTTGCCCTAAAAGGTTCCACATTGCCATTTCAAATGCGCCAGTATTAGATGCTGGTACAATACCAACTAAGTAAGACTCAGGAATTTTTAAAATCTGCTTAGTCTTATCGATTGCTTTTTTTAATTTTGATTTGCCAACTATAGATCTATGAGATCTACCTAAAGCCTCTTGCCCTAGAGCTCCTAAATCCCAAGCTGGTGGTTTAGAGCACGGTCCCGACGAAAAACGTGGGTTGGCCGGTCGAACGACCGGTTTACTTATTACCATTATATTACCCTCACAGATATCTGCCTCTCGTTGGGGAGAGGTGTCCCAACACAAGCAATATATATGGTGAGAGTATTTGACAACATAAAAATAAGGTATAGTGGGTGGTATAATTTCTTAGTACTCAAGATTAATATGGTAAAAAAATGTATATTGTTAGTATAATTTCTAATCCAAATGTTTCTCTTTTAGATCTAGGGGTTATCAAAAAGATTTTGAGCTCTTTTGAAACTTGTAAAAATTTTAAGTGGCTAATGCCTAAGGTCGCCGCAGAATTTGAGATACCTGCAATTCCAGTTTATTTTGAAGAAGTTTGGAAGGAATATCAAACCAAAGAAATTGACCTAACTGTTCAACGTAGTTTTGGAAGAAAAAAGAAAGTACTGATTGCTGATATGGATAGTACTATGATTCATCAAGAGTGTATCAATGAACTTGCTTTTGTGTATGAAGTTGGTGATGAAGTTAGTGATATAACACAAAAATCAATGAACGGTGATATTGATTTTGAAAATGCTTTAAGGCAGCGCGTAGCTCTTTTGAAAGGTATGAAAAAAGGGGCTGTAGAAGCAGTTTTAAAGAATAGGATTTCGTTAGTACCGGGAGGAAAGTCTCTAGTAAATACAATGAGACATAGTGGTTGTTATACAGCATTAGTCTCAGGTGGCTTTACATTATTTGCAAACTTTATTGGGTGTAAGTTGGGGTTTAATGAGGTTAGAGCAAATGAGTTACTTTTTGAAAATGAAGTTTTAAATGGGTTGGTAAGGGAGCCAATTTTAGGAAAATCTTCAAAACTTACTGCTCTTATTGAGATTAGTAGGCTCTTGGGTGTGAACAAAACTGAATGTATCGCAGTTGGTGATGGGGCAAATGATATAACAATGCTTAGTGCTGCTGGAGTTGGCGTAGCCTTTCACGCCAAGCCAATAGTTCAGGAAGTTGCAGATGTTAAAATTAACTTTGGAGACTTAACCTCTTTATTATTTTTGCAAGGCTATACAGTTGATGAGTTTTATTCTTAGCCTACAGTTTTTTTATTTACCTTTCCAAACAGGCGGACGTTTTTCTGAGAAAGCTCTTGCCCCTTCCAGCTGGTCTTCACTCGAATATAATTTATCAACTGTCTTAAGTTGCCTACTAGTTACCTTTTCCATTGTTTCATGAAAATCCTGATTTTCAGCTTCGCGAACAATCTCTTTTATTGCTGCATAAACAAGTGGTGGACCAGAAGCTAATGTTTCGGCTAACTTCCTTGCACGAGAGAGTAAATCTTTTTTAGGCACAATTTCATTTATAAGACCCCATTTGTAGGCTTCATTTACATCAAACCACCGACCCGTGAAAAGTAATTCCATTGCTATATGATGCGGAATACGTTTTGGAAGCTTTATACTTGCAGCATCGGCCACGGTTCCTGAGAGTATTTCAGGTAAGGCAAATGTTGCGTCTTCAGAGGCTATGATAATATCAGCACTCATCGCTAATTCTAGGCCACCTCCGCAGGCTATTCCATTTACAGCGGCAATTATAGGTTTGTTCAAATTGGGAAGCTCTTGTATACCTCCAAAACCACCAACACCATAATCACCGTCTACGGCCTCTCCATCTGCCGCGGCCTTTAGGTCCCAACCTGCACAAAAGAACTTATCGCCACTGGACGTTAAAATAGCTACTCTTAGGTTTGGATCATCTCTAAATTTGGCGAATACCTCACCCATAATCTTACTTGTCTTAAGGTCTATTGCATTCGCTTTTGGCCGGTCCAGTGTAACTTCTAGAATAGATCCTGAAATTGTAGTTTTAATAGAGGTTGTCATGCTATCTCCGTAATTAATGCATCGGCTACAAACGCACCATGCTTTGTACAAATTAGAGGGTTTACCTCTATTTCAATAAGATTGTTAAAGTTCTTTATTACGTAGGTTTGTAATTTCCATATTGTTTCAACAATAGAAGCTAAGTCTGCACCTTCCAACCCTCTGTAACCTGTGAGAATTTTAAAAATCTTGAGTTGCTTTAATACCATCATAAAGTCACTTTTTGAACTTGGTACGAGGACACTGAAATGATCATCTGACAGTTCAGAAAAAATCCCACCAACCCCAATAGTTAAAATAAAACCTTGGTCATTATTCTTTATTATTCCAACTAACAATTCAAACCCTTTTGGTACCATTTCTTCAATTAGGAATGACCCTGAGTTTGTAACTTTCTTTGCGGCAATTGTGACATCTCTATTTGACAAACAATTTAAATGAACCCCATTTTTTTCTGTTTTATGAGCAACATCTACTGATTTGACCACTAATGGAAACGTTAGATCTTTCGTTGCAACTGGTATATCAGAAAGGGACTCACAGATAATCCCATTTGGTACGTTTATACCCAACTGATTGAGTCTCTCTTTTGCTTCAAATTCGGGAACTAGTTTTGATGCTCCTCGGCTTACAGAAATTAATAATGGTTTTTGTCTGCGTTTGCTTTTCTTTATACCTACTTGTGTAGCTGTTAGCGCCTCTGATAAACCATTAAAAGGAACAATTCCGTTCATCATTAGTCTATCTGCAATATATTCAGGCATAAGTTCAGGTAATGTGGAAACTACAGCTATTTTTGACGATGTTTTTTCTTTAACATCAATTACCACATCAGTAGCAATCTCCCAGTCAGCTAGATCACATCTGTCGGCTCTTGGGTAATCCAATATGAAAAAAGTAAGTGCCAGTTTAGGGTCGATAATGGCTCCCCAGGCGTTAACCATGGCATTTTTGTCTCTCCAGATGTAAGTATGATAGTCAAGTGGGTTTGCTAGGGCCACCTTTGGCCCTAGAGCTACTCTTAAATGTTTTTTTTGCCTTTTATTAAGCTTAGGGAATAATAGACCTTTTTCTATTCCAAGGTCTGCAATCAATGCGGCCTCTCCACCGGAACAACTGACAGATCCAACCTTATTAGAATTTAACTCTCCATGACAATGTAGTAATTTTAATGTTTCTAAAAATGTAGGAAGCTCAGTTAGCAGTTTTATATTTAGTCTTTCTAAAAAAGCTTTTGATGCAGTATGATCTCCCGCTATTGACGCAGTATGAGATTCTGTAGCATTTTTTGCTTGATCAGTACTCCCCGTTTTTATAGCAATTAGAGGAATGCCCCGGCTTTTTGCTTTTCTTGATAAGGCTTCCCATTTTCTAATATCCTTAAAGCCTTCAATGTGAAAACCGATTGCTGTGATACGGCTATCATCTAAAAGGAAAGATGCAATTTCTGCTTGGTCTATTTGGAGCTGATTCCCACAAGTTACTACATAAGCAATTGGAAGGCCTCTATTTTGCATTGTAATATTAATAGCTATATTTGAGCTTTGCGTTAGAATGGCAACGCCTTGTTTAACTGGTTTACAGCCGTGTTGGTCAGGCCAAAGAGCAATGTTATCTAGGGCGTTAATAAAGCCATAACAGTTTGGGCCTAGAATGTGGAAGTTTTCAGAGTTGCGGAGTAAAGATTCATTTGCAGAAAATGCATTTTTATCTTCTTTTACCGCCTCTTTAAACCCAGAGGCGAAGCATACCGCCCCCCCAGCCTTCATTTTTCCTAGCTCTTTGACTGCAGTTACTGTTGCATCTCTGTTTATGCCAATAAATACTGCGTCTGGAGTTTCTGGAAGGTTTTGAACGCTATTATAAGTTTGTATACCGGCTATCTCAGTATTTGTTTTGTTTATAATATATAGTTTTCCTTTATAACCAAATTTATGAACCTGCTGGACGACAGCTCTGCACCATTCCCCACCCCCAATAACAGCAAGTATTTTTGGAGAAAATAATCTTGATAGAGTGTTCATAACTTCGTCAAGCCCCAAGTGCTCTTAAAAGATCTCGACTAATTATATGTCGTTGAATTTCAGACGTGCCATCCCATATTCTTTCAACACGTGCATCTCTCCAGAACCGTTCAATAGGTAAATCATCCATTAACCCCATTCCACCATGAATTTGTATTGCTTGGTCCGTTACTTTACCTAAAACCTCACTAGCAAAAAGTTTTGCAGATGCTATTTCTCGGTTTGCAAAACCTCCAGTATCTAATTTTTTTGCCGCTGCTAGCGTCAGTAGATCGGCAGCATCTATTTCGGTAATCATATCTGCAAGTTGAAAGCTGATACCTTGAAATTTCCCAATTTTTTGTCCAAATTGTTCTCGAGTCGCAGCGTAATCTAAAGCGTAATCAAAAACCCTTCGTGCCCTACCAACGGACATCGTCGCAACAGTAATTCGAGTTGCATAAAGCCATTCATTCATAACATCAAAGCCACCATCTACCTCACCAAGAACTTGGGAATTTGGTAGCCTACAATCCGTAAACTCTAAAATCATGTTTTTATAGCCGCGATGGCTTACCGACTTGTAACCATCTCGAATTACAAACCCGGGTGTTCCTCTATCGACTAAAAAGGATGTGATTTTCTTCTTTATACCGCGTGGTGTGCTCTCTTCTCCTGTTGCTATAAAAACTATAATAAAGTCTGCATGGTCAGCTCCTGAGATAAAGTGTTTGGAACCATTAACAACCCAGTCCCCCCTATCACGTTTTGCAGTACATGACATACTTCGAATATCAGAACCAGCTCCAGGCTCTGTCATGGCCAGAGCATCCATTTTCTCTCCAACTAATGCCGGTTTTAGGTATTCGTCTATTTGATCACCTTGGCATGCCATTAATATATTTTGAGGTCGTCCAAAAAAATGATTAAGAGCCATTGATCCTCGGCCAAGCTCTCTCTCTACAAGTGCAAACTCTAAATGGTTTAGCCCAGCACAACCCATCTCTTCTGGAAAGTTGCAGGCATAGAATCCGAGTTCCAAGGTCTTTCTTTTGATTTCTTGAGCTACTTCTTTAGGAACTTCTCCAGTTCTATCTACAAGGTTCTCATGTGGATAAATCTCCTTTTCTACAAAGTTTCGAACAGTAGAAACAATCATCTCTTGTTCTTCATTGAGCCCATATTGCATTCTACTTATCCCTAAAATTATTTCATTAACTTTATTTATATTATAGCCTAGCATTATTTTATTACTGTATAATGTCCAATGAAAATGCTCTGTTTTTAATAACCTGTAAATAGTAATATTCAGTATATTCTCTGGGTTCTATAAGAATTTAATAGTGTTTAGAGGATGATTTTAACAAAAAGCCATTGTTTTATTCCGTTTGCTTCGCAATTATTCCTAACAAATTATATAAAAAAAGGACTTTCCAACCACTAGCTATTGTGTTGTACCCCTATATAAAGGTATATTACAAAGATCAGACCCCAATTATGGACAGTAAAGGAGATTTAAAATGGCGTCAAAACCAATGACAAAAACACAGCTTATATCAGCTTTAGCAGATGAAACTGGATCAGATAAGAAAACAGCAGGAGTAGCATTAGACGGTATGATTAGTATAATCAGTCGAGAAGTTTCTGCTGGTGGAGCAGTGACTTTGCCTGGTGTTGGAAAGATTTACTGTAGAGAGCGCCCAGCGCGAACAGTAAGAAATCCAGCAACTGGAGCAACTATGAATAAGGATGCGGACAAAGTTGTTAAAATGACTATTGCTAAGGCACTTAAAGAAAGTGTTAATGGTTAAAGTTTTTTGAACTTCTAAAAATTTACGGGCCATCTTTTGATGGCCCGTTTTTATTTCTATCAAAAAAATACCTATCGACTTACTATTAAAGAGGAATAAATGGATATAAAAGCTATATTTTTAGGTTTAGCTTTTGCCTTTATGTGGTCCAGTGCATTTACATCAGGCTCTATTATTGTCTCTTCAGCACCCCCATTAACATCTTTAGCAATTAGGTTTCTGATTTCTGGATTAATTGGAATTTTATTAGCAAAACGGTTAGGTCAAAATTGGAGTTTGACTCGAAATCAATGGGTAGCCACCTTTATTTTTGGTATTTTTCAAAATGCGATTTACCTTGGGCTCACTTTCGTCGCTATGCAGACCATTGAGGCCTCATTGGCAGCAATCATCGCATCGGCAATGCCACTTATGGTTGGCCTTTCAGGTTGGTTAATTTTTAAAGAGAAAATTAGTACTTTTGGTTTTACTGGATTGATAGCTGGTACTCTTGGTGTCTTGTTAATTATGGGAACCAGGATAAGTGGGGGGGTAGATTTTTTTGGTTTAACAGTTTCAGTTATTGGCATGTTTGCATTAACTTTTGCTACGTTAGCTATAAGAGGGGCATCTTCAGGAGGTAATTTGCTGATGATTGTTGGTTTGCAAATGTTGGTGGGTAGTGTAGTTTTATTTGGAGTCTCTTCTCAAATTGAAACCTATTCTGTTGATTATAGCTGGATGTTGCTTGGGGCCTTCTCTTACACAACACTCGTTCCAGGTCTTTTAGCGACTTGGATCTGGTTTATTCTAGTTGATAGAATTGGAGCAGTCCGCGCATCCACTTTTCATTTCTTAAACCCATTTTTTGGAGTAGTGATAGCGGCAGTTATTTTGGGTGAGTCTATCACCATTATGGATGGAGTAGGTGTAGTTATAATAGCTGCTGGAATTTTAGTAGTGCAATTATCAAGAATCGAGAGTTTAAAATAACTTATATTTTTAGCCTATCACGTGCGCATCTTTTCCAACCTGACCTCTATGAAGTAAAAAATGATCTAGGATTATACAGGCCATCATAGCCTCACCAACTGGTACAGCTCGAATTCCAACACACGGATCGTGTCGCCCTTTAGTTATTATACTGGTGCTCTCACCTTTTTTTGAAATGGTATCCCGCGGAGTTAATATAGATGAAGTGGGCTTTACGGAGAACCTAGTGATAATATCTTGACCTGTAGAGATGCCCCCTAATATGCCGCCTGAATTATTAGACTTATATTCTGGCCCATTATCGCCCATAAAAATTTCGTCTGAGTTTAGCTCTCCAGTAAGGGTGGCAACGGCCATCCCTTTCCCAATTTCCACACCTTTAACGGCATTAATACTCATCATTGCAGAGGCTAAATCAGAATCAAGTTTACCATATATTGGGGCCCCAAGCCCTGCAGGGACACCAGAAGCAACGATTTCTATAGTTGCACCTATTGAGCTACCATTTTTTCTTATCTGATCCAGATAGGTACCCCATTTTTTTGAGGTTATAACGTCAGGGCACCAAAAAGGATTTTTCTCTATTTCAGCGTGGTCAAAATTACTTCGATCGATAGATATTTCCCCGATTTGAACTAAGTAACCATTAATTTTTAAGTTTGGAAGTAAGGCTTTTAATACTAACCTAGCAATAGCACCTGCTGCAACACGAGATGCAGTTTCTCTCGCTGAGGAACGTCCACCTCCTCGAGGGTCTCTAATTCCATATTTTTGCCAATAAGTAATATCTGCATGCCCAGGCCTAAATTTATCTATTATTTCTCCATAGTCTTTTGAACGTTGATCCATATTTTTGATTAAAAGCTGAATTGGAGTACCGGTAGTAAAACCTTCAAATACACCCGACATAATTGATACCGTGTCGGGCTCTTGCCTTTGGGTAGTGTATTTGTTTTGTCCAGGCTTCCTTTTGTTAAGCCAGCTCTGAATTTCAACCTCACTAACCGGTATGCCAGGAGGACAGCCGTCTATTGTCGCACCTATTGCCGGCCCATGGCTTTCACCCCAGGTGGTTGTACGAAAAAGATGGCCAAAACGATTAAAAGACATTTAAGTTCTCCTGATAAATTGATCAGTTACATATGATACAATGAAAAGCCAAGTAGTTGATGGCAGGTTAGCAGTCTGAAATAAAAACAATGATTTATGTGTCACAGTAGGTTTAGTATTAAAAATACTATCGTCTTGCTATTTATCAGATTAAAAATTATATCAGTCTTACCTCGGGGGGCCTTACTGGCTGAGATGCGATAGCAGACCCGTTGAACCTGAACCGGCTAATACCGGCGGAGGGAAGGTTTGAATCAATCTAAACCTATCCTCCGTTTTTATGGAGATAAAAATGAAAATACTTCTATCTGTATTCTTTGCTTTAGTAACAGTGTCTGTGGCCTGTGCTAAACCAACCTTGACTGTTTATGCGCCTGATTATTTCACTTCTGAATGGGGCCCTGGTCCAAAAATTAAACAGGAATTTGAAAAAATTTGTGATTGTGATTTACTCTATATTTCCGGTGATTTAATGCCACGCTTAATGATTGAAGGTAAAAGAACAAAAGCAGATGTTGTTATTGGTCTTAATACGGACGTTACCTTTAAAGCAAGAAAGTTAGGAATTTTTGAGGCACACAAACAGGACACTTCTTCTTTGAGTATACCAATAAAGTGGAATGATAAGATTTTTCTTCCGTTTGATTGGTCTCATACTGCCTTTATCTACGACAATACGAAGTTAAAAAACCCGCCACAATCCTTTGATGAACTGCTGAACTCTAAAGATGATATAAAGATTATAATACAAGATCCCCGAACCTCCATATCAGGGCTAGCGTTGGTTTTATGGGTTAAGTCAATTTATGGGTCAAAATCTGAAGAAGCTTTTACAAAGTTAGCGTCAAAGGTGTTAACTGTTACTAAAGGTTGGTCTGAAAGTTATGGGATGTTTACTCAAGGAGAGGCAGATATGGTTTTAAGTTACACTACATCACCTGCATATCATATAATTGCCGAAAATGATAAAAGTAAATCGGCTGCGATCTTTTCAGAAGGCCATTATTTTTTTACAGAACTTGCCGCGATGACTAATAGCTCTAAAGAACCTAAGCTGGCAAAAGAATTTATGAGCTTTATTCTTTCCGATACCTTTCAAAGAATGATTCCGACAGGGAATTGGTCTTTTCCTTCTAACTTGGCACGAGACAAGTTGCCTGAAGAGTTCATAAATTTACCAATGCCTCAGAAAGTATTATTTTATACTGAAGAGGATGCACAAAAATATAGGGATATTGTGATTCAAGAGTGGCTAACAGCTTTTCAAAAATAAGACCTACCTTTTTTGGAGGAGTATTGGTAGTTAGTTTTCTGGTTGTCATTACCGTTGGAACATTAATAGCTGTAGTTTGTCGAATCGAAGGCTTCTCGGGGCTTACTTGGAATGAATGGACCGCAATTCGATTTACATTTTTTCAATCCTTTGTTTCAGCAGCGATAAGTGTTTTGTTAGCTATTCCAGTATCAAGAGCTTTTTTTCGACAAGATTTTATTGGACGGAACATTTTAATCACTCTTCTGGGAGCACCATTTATATTGCCCGTCATAGTTGCAATATTAGGTTTAATATTGGTTTTTGGGAGCAAGGGTATATTAAGCCAGTTAATGGGCTTTAGTGCATTTTCTATTTATGGAGTGCATGGAGTAATACTAGCCCATGTTTTTTTTAATCTACCTTTAGCTACGAGACTACTTCTTCAGGGTTGGAACTCAATATCATCTGAACAATTTAGACTTGGACAGTCACTTAGTTTTTCCCCACTTAATTTCTTTATGCATCTAGAGCTCCCAATGCTATGTCGAGTTGTTCCAGGGGTATTTTTAATAATTTTTTTAATATGCACTACAAGCTTTGCTGTTGCGCTAACACTTGGAGGTGGTCCAAAAGCTACAACAGTTGAGCTCGCTATTTATCAGGCCTTTCGTTTTGATTTTAATCTTTCAAGGGTTGCAATTTTATCTGTTATTCAACTTTTAATGTGTGGGTTAATTGCAGTTTTATCAATCTGGATTGCTTTTCCAGCTCATTATGAAGGTGGCCTGGATCGCGTAAGACCTATCGCAACCACTGGTAAAATTTTAGATTTTATTTTTATTGCATGCGCAGCAATTTTTCTTATTCTGCCGCTGGCAATGATTTTAATTCGTGGCTCAGGTAGTTTATTTTTACTACCTCAAAGTGTAATGTTTTCTGCGTTACGCTCAATTTTGGTTTCTTTAGCAGCGACAGGTCTAGCTACTGTTATGACACTATATTTAGCATCTTTGATTGTTTATTACTCGAAAGCATATGAAATCTTTGGTTACCTCCCGATTGCGGCCTCTCCATTGGTTTTAGGAACAGGTCTGTATATAATTTTTTATAACTTTATTGACCCTGGTAAGATGGCTTTGCCTTCAGCTATAGTTATCAATGCGATTATGTGTATCCCATTTTCTCTTAGAATTATAACACCTGCTTTCAAAGACTTAGAAGATAGTTTTGGAAGATTAGCAGATAGCCTTAATCTGATAGGGTGGTCTCGGTTTAGATGGCTTATTTGGCCACGATTGAAGGGGCCCATTGGTTTTAGTGCTGGCTTATCAGCAGCCCTTTCTATGGGAGATCTTGGTGTAATCGTACTTTTTTCAAATCCAAATCACTCAACTTTACCGATGGAAATATACAGACTAATGACAGCGTATCGAATGGATGAAGCATTTGGTGCTGCATTACTATTGCTAGTGCTTAGTATTTCATTATTTTGGATCTTTGATAAGGGAGGTCGTAAAAATGCTATCACTTAAATCTGTAGAGTACTCGGTAGGGGAATTTAAACTTAAAGCTGACTTTAAGATACCAAGACTATCTAAGGTTGCGTTGATAGGGCCATCAGGGGCTGGAAAATCAACACTTCTTTCGTTGATTTCGGGGTTCCTCAAGCCAAACTCGGGGAGCATTATTATTGATAATGAAGATGTAACAACGAAACTCTCCAACCAGAGAAGAGTGACGACTATCTTTCAGGATGGTAACCTTTTCCCTCACTTAACCGTCAAAAAAAATATTAGTCTAGGGCTTAGGCCAGATCTAAGATTGAATAGTGCACAACAAAGTGTACTCGATTATGCTATCGACAGAGTGGGTTTGACTGATTTGGTGGATAGAAAACCTGGTAGCCTATCTGGAGGGCAACAGAGTAGAGTTTCATTGGCAAGAGCTTTAGTTAGGGATTGTCCATTACTATTACTGGATGAGCCATTTTCAGCGTTAGGCCCTTCATTAAAGTCTGATATGATAGAATTGGTTGACCAAATCTCTAATGAAAAAAAACTTACAGTTTTGTTTGTAACCCATGATCCAGAAGACGCAAAAAAAATATGTGATCTATCAGTAGTAGTTGGTAATGGTTGTGTCTCTTCTCCCAAATTAACAACAAAACTGTTTGAGAACCCACCTAAGATATTAAGGGATTATTTATAAGTAATTCCTTTAGTTCAAAAAACTATTTCTGTTTTATTGAAGCCCATACACGCTTGTTAGTTAAATAAAGTAACCCGCTCAACACAATTAAAAAAAACACTGCAAGAAAACCAGTATGCTTTCTTGCGTTCAGCTTAGGTTCAGCTGTCCACATTAGAAAAGCAGAAACGTCCTCAGCTATATGATGGATTGATGTTGAGTGGCCATCAGCGTAAGTCACATCATCCCCATAAATCGGCGGAGCCATTCCTATCCAGCCACCTGGGTAAGCTGTGTTGGCATATAAAGTGACTCCCGCTTCCTCCTTTTCTTTACCCGTGTAACCAGTGAGTAAAGAGGCAATATATTCAGGACCACCAATTCCTTTAAAAAGTTGATTGATACCAGACCCATAAGGCCCGTGAAAACCAGCACGCGCTTTTGCCATTAATGATAAGTCTGGTGCCCCAGCTGCATTGTTTTTTGGAAAATTATCGGACGGTTTTAGTGCCCTATATTCACCAGAGACTGGATCAAACAGATTAATATTAGCACTTTCGTCATTTATTGAAAAATTTGCCACATAAGCCTTCATTTGATTTACAGGCAATCCTGGACCACCCTCATCAGAGATTGTTCTCATTGGTACGTATTCTAGGCCATGGCAGGCCGAGCAGACTTCAGTATAAACTTGTAGTCCACGCTGAAGTTGCATCTGATCATATGTACCAAAGGGACCTTCAAACGAGAAATCAACATCGTGAGTATGGCCTTCTTTACCTGCTGAAAAGGATGGTCCTGTAAAAGAAAAGAACAAAACGACTATGAAGGAGAATTTTTTTAACACGGTTATTTCCTCTATTTTGTTAGGTTCGTTACTGGGTCAGGAGGATTATCTTTAACTGGGTAATGTGAATTGAAGTCTTCTTCTATTGTTTCAGGCGGAGTTAAAGGTTTTTCTATTAGACCTAAGATAGGCAATATTAGTAAAAAGTATGCGAACCAATAGGAGGCCGCAATGAGTGAAAAAGTTGCATAGGGCTCTTCAGCAGGCATTGCGCCAAGCCACATTAGGGCAAAAAAGTCAAAAACTAGTAAGCCAAACCACCACTTTAGCATTGGTCTATATCTACCAGATCGTGCAGAAGAGCTGTCCAACCAAGGGACTACGAACAGAACACCAATTGCCCCAAACATCGCAAGAACACCAAAGAGTTTAGCATCTATGATACCCCCACTTAAAAACCCAGCAAATTGAACGACCCAAACCTCTGAAGTGAAAGCCCTAAGGATTGCGTAATACGGCAAAAAATACCACTCAGGGACAATATGTGCTGGAGTAACGAGTGGGTTTGCTTCCATATAGTTATCAGGATGACCCAGATAGTTTGGCATAAAACCTACTATCGCCCAGAAAATGACCATTATCACACTTAGAGCAAAGAGATCTTTCATTACGAAATATGGCCAGAATGGAAGAGTATCTTTTTGAGCTTCTGCTTTTGATGTACGCCTAACTTCAACGCCAGTTGGGTTATTATTTCCTGTCGTATGAAACGCCCAAATATGAACTACAACCAAACCGGCTATGATGAAAGGGAGCAGATAATGTAACGAGAAAAATCTATTAAGTGTTGCATTATCTACGGAAGGGCCACCAAGTAATAAAGTTTGGATTGGTTCGCCGATCCCGGGTATGGCTCCGAACAAACCTGTTATAACTGTTGCTCCCCAAAATGACATTTGACCCCACGGAAGTATATAACCCATGAATGCTGTGGCCATCATAAGCAGGTAAATTAGCATGCCAATTATCCAGGTAATCTCTCTGGGGGGTTTATATGAACCATAGTAGAGACCTCTAAAAATGTGAGCATAGACAGCAATAAAAAATAAAGAAGCACCGTTAGTATGAATGTATCTTATCATATGACCACCATTCACATTTCGCATAATGTGCTCAATCGAGGCGAAAGCTACATCAACATGAGGCGTATAGTGCATTACTAAAACAATACCAGTAATTATCTGTAGTACTAAACAAAATGTTAATACTATCCCCCATATCCACATCCAGTTTAGATTTTTTGGGGTTGGGAATGTTAAAGTGTCATATAAAAGTCCAACTATAGGAAGCCGACTATTTAACCATTTCTGACCTGATGTCTTTGGTTCATAATGATCATGTGGGATACCAGCCATAAATTATCTCCCTAACCGAGTTTAATAATGTTGTTATCTAAAAACTTAGATACTGGGACAGGGAGGTTCTCTGGTGCAGGCCCTTTCCTGATTCTTCCAGCTGTGTCGTAATGCGAGCCGTGGCATGGACAAAACCATCCCCCAAAGTCTCCAGCCCCGTCCCCTAAGGGTACGCATCCGAGATGAGTACAAACTCCCATCATAACAAGCCACTCGCCGCTCTCATCTAAGGATCTATTTCTGTCTGTAGCGTCAGCTGTCCCAATATTGTTATTCCTAGCATCCGAATCTGGTAAATCACCAACTTCTACTTTTCTTGCTTCGTTTATTTCTGCCTGGGTACGCCTTCGAATAAATACAGGCTTTCCTAACCATTTAACGGTAATTTGCGTCCCTGGTTCGAGATCGCTTATTGATACCTCTATTGAAGCGAGGGCTTGGACATCAGCAGTTGGGTTCATTTGATTAATTAATGGCCATATAGCTGCACCTGCTGTTATTGCTCCAGCACCTGCAGTGGCATAGTAGATAAAGTCACGGCGCGTACCCTCTGTTTCATCTGCATGGGACATCAAAAAATTATCCTTCGTTTCGCTAATAATTTATAGTTTTCGTACAATTTATAATAACATCTTAAATTAAATAGTTATAGAGGTTAGATATATTCTGAGACACTGACTCGTCCAGACGTGAAACTTGATTAGAGGAAGCCATTTGTCGCACCTAATTGAATTAGCCGCTTATGAACCGGATTTTGCTCCTAATTTAGGTTCCTTGGTACGATTAGGCGTATGCTTTGACACCCCATTAAATGTTATAGATCCCTGTGGCTTTCCATTTTCACTAAAACTTTTAAAATCTCGAGGGTTAGATTATATTGATAAGGCAGTTATTCATAGGCACGATAGTTGGCAAAAATTTAAATCAAAAGCTTTAATAAAAACTAATAGGTTGGTGTTGTTGAGTACTAAAAGTAGTAGGAGTATTTGGGATTTTAATTTCGAAGCAAAGGATTGTATTCTTTTAGGAAGAGAAAGTGCAGGTGTTCCAGAGCATGTTCATGAGGAGGTACACGAGAGAGTTTACATCCCTATGCCAGGAAATGGACGAAGTTTAAATATAGCTATAAGTGCTGCTATTGCCTTGGCGGAAGCTTCACGACAACTAAGATAAAATTTCTTAAGTGACTTGCAAATTTGGGGCTGTGCTAACCATACTTTCTCGTTCAGAGAATTTTAAGAACCAATCAGCCAATATTTTATGCTCTTTTCTCCAGCCCCTATCAGAATTTCTGAGGTCTAAATAACCTAAAGCGCAGCCCACACCTATCTGACCAATATTTATAGAGCTTTCAAGTGTATCCATCCAACGATTTTCTATTACTGTAAGTGAGCGTTCAATTTTCCCCCATTGCCCTTCGACCCATGCAGGAAACCTTAACTCCTCTGGCCGCATACGCCATTCGTAAGCCATAAGTAGTGCGGCATCTATTATGCCTTCTGCCGTAGACTCTAAAGAAAGTAATTTCCAGTGCTCATCACCGTGCCGATAGAGGTTTAAGTTAGATATACTGTCAAGGTAGCGGCAAATAACTCTACTGTCGTATAGAGCTGTCTCGTCACTTCGTACCAACACAGGGATTTTTCCTAAGGGGTTGTGTTGGATTGGGCCGCCATCAGGGTTTAATGGTGTACCAGGGATTTTTGATACCATAAATTCAATATCTTTTAGTAAGCCTGTTTCGTGGAGTACAACTTTAACTTTGCGACCATATGGAGATAGTGGGCTTGAATAGAGTTTCATTTTTAATTCCTACTTTTGGGCAGCATTAGGCTATGAGTTTTGTGCCTTCAAAACCAATAACTGTTTTCTTTACTATTTGTCCGGGATTTTGCTCAATTGTTAGCTGGACCTCAGTAAACTGCTCTGTTCTTCCAACGTGCGGGGTTTCCATTAATATATGGTGTGTCTGTCCTATTTCTGTCTTTAGATGTTTTTCTACCTGGTTTTTACCTAAAGCTCGAAGCTCAGCGGCTCTATTTTTTATTGTTAACTTATTAACTTGAGGCATTCGTGCAGCTGGTGTTCCGACTCTGGGCGAGTATGGAAATACATGTAACCAAGTTAGATTACACTCCTTAACTAGCTTGAGTGAGTTATCAAACATTTTATCAGTTTCTGTTGGGAACCCAGCAATAATATCTGCACCAAAAGTCATTTCTGGACGTAGCTTTTTTACTGTTTCACAAAATTTAATTGCATCATCTCTAAGATGCCGCCTTTTCATCCTCTTCAGAATCATATTATCTCCTGCTTGGAGGCTTAAGTGTAGATGGGGCATTAAACGTGTTTCAGTGGCTATCGCTTCCAATAAGGACTCATCTGCTTCAATAGAGTCAATTGAACTTAATCTTAACCTTTCCAGATCGGGTATTAGCTTAAGAATTCTTAAAACTAAATTTCCAAGAGATGGAGCTGTTGGTAAATCAGCACCCCAGCTAGTTAAATCTACACCAGTTAATACAATTTCTTTAAAACCATTACCAACGAGACGTTTGATTTGATCAACAATAACACCAGCCGGGCTAGATCTAGAGTTACCACGACCGTAAGGGATAATACAAAATGTACAGCGATGGTCGCAACCATTTTGTATTTGAACATATGCGCGGCTACGCGTTCCAAACCCATCGATAAGGTGTCCAGAATTCTCTCTAACAGACATAATATCATCAACGAGTACGTTTTCAGTCCCAAAGGACTGATCGGTCGAGAGAGTTTTCCAAGTAGCCACATCCATCTTAGCAGAATTCCCTACAACAAAATCAACCTCGGGCATATCTGAGAAACTCTGAGGTTCGATTTGAGCTGCACAACCAGTAACAATTACTTTCGAACTGGGAAACTTACGCCGCAAACTACGTATTTCTTGCCGAGATTTTCTTACTGCTTCGGC
>ENA-OWPI01000185-OWPI01000185.1-marine-metagenome-genome-assembly--contig:-NODE-185-length-96633-cov-18.924603_pt1 | contig 96633 bp, 101 predicted proteins | sample MGYA00238138_ERZ651775 | MGnify/ENA primary metagenome ERZ651775 (study PRJEB26906, sample SAMN06265043) | marine metagenome | isolation source: Helgoland LTER site | place: Germany:Helgoland, sampling... | reverse complement strand
AGCAGAGGCTAACTACTACAGGCAACTGGTTGAGCAATCAACAGTGGCCACAACAACTTAAACCAAACAGCCTCCTCGAAACCCGGGGCGATTCAACTGGCGACAGTGCTTGGTTAACTACACCGCATGAGTAGCGAGGCTGTGATGAAGCCAGATGGTAAAAATATCATGCGGGGCTTACCTTGCCGGTTGACAAGATCACTCATGTTCATATGATATTGTCTACGACGACAAATTATCTGGGGTGCGTTTTGGAGAAGTTATCGAAGATCTTGTTAGTGGGCGTCGCGCTCACAGCGTCCCAGTGGATACATGCGGCCGCCACGGTCGAAAAGGGAAAAACTATTTCGGTTGAAATCCCGGTTGACACGGATAACCTTTGCAATATTGAGGTGGTGCGAGGCGGCGAAAAAACCAACGTTCGCGTTGACCCAAAGACCAAGAAGGGGGTTTATCAATTCGCCGGTCGTGAGGTGGGTGAGGAAACGATTCGTTGGGAAGGCAAGATGAAGTTTCGTGGCCTTAAGACGCTGGGCCCTTGTCGCGATGATGGCTCCATGGTTGTCTCGACCATAGAGAGCGGCGCGGAAAAGCAGGCGGCTGCTGCGCCGCCAGAAGTTGCGCCTGCGCCTCCCCCAGCGGTAGCCGCTGAAGAGTCACAAAGCGCGGCAGCCAGTAGTCCAGAGACAGCTCAAGCAGCGGAGGCAGGGAGCGATCAGGCGGAAGCGAAAGCGCCCGAGCCGAAAGCGCCCGAGCCGATAGCGCCGGAGAGCTTTGAGGTCTACGTTAGCAACAAGGCTGACTACGCAATGATAAAAAAACTTGATGGGACCGGCGTTTTTTCTGACCCATCAAGGCTTGGGAAAGTGCATAAGTTTTGCCCACTCACGCTGTCCGAAACCTATGATGACGCCACTCGTAAGTCGTTGTTTGATGCGGTACCAGGACTTCTCGGCAATATCTTTAGCAGCAAGGGCGCTGACGCTGACTTAAGGTTCCCCGCTGTGAGCTGTGTTCGTAGCAACGGAGATAAGGTCAGTCTGGACAGAAGCGCGGACATACTCGTTATTCAAAAGTCAGCGGTGGCTGAAATGGCATCCGTCGATGGCTTCCAGCGATACGTGCCGTTAGAAACAATCGATGGGCCCGTCTTGGTGGCGGAGGCAAAGCGCTTAGCGGATGTGCGTGCGCAGGCGCAAGCCGAAGTTGCGTCACGAAAAGGTGAGCTTGATGACTTGGCAAGTCAAAAATCTAAGGAGAAGATCGGTTCGCTGACCCTCAGCCTTCCTAAGGGCCGCGAGAATTTGCGTCTCTGTACCCGCAAAGGTGACGCTGACTTTGATCTCGCGGTCGGTGGATACTTTGCTACCAAAAAATTGAGGCTTTCCCAAAATTACATTGATAATGCGATCGAGAAGAAGTCTAAATTAAATCGTCGAAAGCCATTCACTTCTACATTCCCAGATTTAGATGCTTTCTACCTTGCGATACAGAGAGATCCGAAATTGTGCGAGGTGTACGTTGACTACCCCGAAAATTTAAAAATAATTATCGGCGCGCTAAAAGATCAACCTTACGAATTAAACCCGCTGGTGCCCGTTACAGAGGCAAAATCTGACTGGGCTCGTCAGCGAGGTTATGAGAGTTTTGCTGCTTACGAATTTGCTCAAAGCTTAAGCGCAGACGCTAAGGGGCTAAAACAACTGAGCGAGCGCAACGTTACAAACATTGACGAGTTCAACCAAGCCGCCGCGAGGATGGTGAAGGAAGGCTATAGCAAAAACAAGAACGTCCGAGATGTCGTCGCGTTTCTTGATGACGAGAAAAATGGCTCGGCCTCAAATAAATCAGCGACCGAGGTGAAGAGTCAAAGAGCGCGTAAGAACCGCGAAGCGGCCATAAAGCGTGCAGCAAAAGACAAAGCTGAACGGGTACAGTACGCGAAAAAATATCCTTTTTACGCTGTTCTGTCGTGCGGGTTTAATGGCAGCAATATGAGCTTGGTCGCCTGTTTTGCAGGTAGCGGCCGATCTTCTGTTGATACCGAATTAAAGCTCACCCTTGGAAGCGTCTCCAAGGTCTACAAGATGTATCAGATCGCAAACAATCGCGTTGGTCGAATGCAACGAGACGGCCTGTACATTGACCTGCCACGCAAGTTTAATCTCAGAGCCCAAAATGCCAGCAAAAGTCTTACGCTGACGCTCAAAGTGTACGACCGAGTCACGAAGAAAATGGTGCTTCAAAAGGAAGCAGGCAGCCGTTTTGGCGTCGTGAGTGCGCGCAACTGATAAGCAGCAGTTGGTGGTGATACCGGTCACAGAAACAGCATCTTCATATGGTGTGAAGATGACTGTTGATGGCTCGGCGTGACGATACGCAACGAGGTGCATCACGCGCTGAGAGTAATTCAAAGATAAATGACTGAGAGGCGAGATGACCGCACTACGAACAATGACGTACATGTTGACGTTCGCGATGGTTGCCGGATGTGCGGCGACACGCTCGGAGCCTGACGCCTCCACACAGAACTCGCAACGAATGACAACGACTTTTAAGCGAGACGGTGTGAATCTGGAATGGTCGTGTAAGTGGGGTACGGGGATAACCAAAGCCACTTGCGTAAAAGGCGACTTTATTGGTATCGAGGTATCTGCGTATGCCCCCTCCTTTGGCACAACGGAGGCAAACCGAGAGTCGGCGTTCCGCGTTGCCAATGATTTGGCTCTTGCTAAGTTAGCTCAGTTTCTGAGTACAGAGGTCAAGACATCACGTACTACCAAAATATTGACGCGGAACGTAGAAAAAACGAACCAAATGTTGCTGTCCGGGAAAACGATAGCTGGCGAGGTTACGTTCGATGATGATGAGACCCCGCCCGCAAGAGGTTCTAATGAACAGGCTCTCCAGACAGACAGCAGTGTTGCCAGTTCGGTTGTGGAGGTCCTGACAATCAAGTCTCAACGCATCCTCAAAGGTGTGCGAGTCATTGACGAAAAAATCGTAGATGCTAAAACCGTTTCGGTGACCGTGCGTTGGGACGCAGAGAGTGAAGACGCGCGGCAAGAGATAGATAAAGCGATGTCTCGCTAGAGTATGCTGCGAATTTTCTTACTGTTGGTCACCTTGGCGCTTGCGGGTTGCGGCTCGACAGATAGCGGTAAGCAATCTTCATTCATACGAGCTAGCGGCAAAGGTGCGTCACCTGAGGCAGCCAAGGAGGCCGCGTTCCGAAAAGCCATTGAGGAGCGAGTTGGCGTGCTGGTGCTCGGGGAGCGTGCCATCGCGGATTACCGGCTTATCAAAGACGAGATTCTTTCCTTTAGCGCTGGCTACGTTGACGATTACCAAGTTGTCCAGCAAGAAAAAGTGGATGGTATTTGGCTGGTCACTGCCGATATCTGGGTTTCCAGTAGTCGAATCACCAACAGAATTTTTACCGGTGCCAATGCTAGAAAAGAGCTACCCGGGGTACGCGCAGCTGAGAGCTTTGACTCCTTTATCGCGCAGCGGCGTCAGGCTGATCGGCTGCTGAGTAAGCTACTGGCGGGCTTTCCTCAGGATGCGCTTCTAATCACATTTGAGGGTACACATGTTGAGTTTGATGCCGAGCGCAATGCGCTAATGACGGTTAGCTACAACCTCGGCTGGAATCAAAATTACCTGATCGCGCTGGCTGAAACGCTGGCCCAATTGGAGGATGGTGCGGGCCGTAATTCGAATCCAAGTGGAAAAATCAGGCTGAATTATAAGAAGCCAGAGGATTGGCTAGGGACCTTAGATACGTTTTACTTTAAAGACAAAATTCTATTCAAGCAGATAAAAGAGCGGTTTAGACGAGAGCGTGTCGGCATAAATCTTCAAATTTTTAATGACGATACCGCTGTGTTTCAAGAGTGTCGGTCGGATTCAGATTGGACAAGAGACGGTGGTGTTCTCAAGAATAGCTGGTCCACGGTTAATCTTAACGGGCTGGTTTCGCTACGCAGATCTGTCACGTACAGATTCACGCAATCAGAGAGGGATAAGCAATTGCTTAGGTTGGCAAATCAGCTTAGGCTCGCTATCGTGCCTGACAACGACTGTGGGCGGCAACGTATACGGTAGGCGATGTGAGTTGCCGCAATGAAGTACCGCCGGGGGAAATTTGCCTCTGACACGCAGGTGCTAGTTACTACTCATTAAGCTTGGTATAAATAAATACGGCAGTCGCAAGTTATTTGGCTGCGTTCTACAGGCTTAGGGGAGTTGTATGCAAGTGAGGGTAGCCTTTATGAGTCAGCCGAGCACGGATGGATCGGCAAAACGCTTTGTCGTGTTTGACGCACGGGCAGCGGGTGGAAACAACCAGGTGCTATTAAGGCAATTATCGGAAAAGGCAAAACAAGCGGGCATGGACTTTGAGTGGGCGGCATTGGCGTTTATGCAAGGGAACCACATCGCCTACTATGGCTCACCGGCCTTGACGGAGTATCTCGTGAAGACCAAGTGGGTGCCGTCTTGGACGCACACGCTAGACCATTGATCATGCGACATCGGTCGTGCTAAACTTTCTTATCAAAACTAATCTAACGACAATGAGACCGCTAAAAAACATGATGTGTTCAGTTAAGGGCTTTGCGTTGGGGCTTAGCGCGGTGTTTCTTATAAGCGCTTGTTCAGATGGAGACGCAAGCTCTAAGGCCACTGCGGGTTCATGTAAGTTGAAGAGTTACACGACTGATTACGACAAGTCACGCATGTGCATTTACACCTGTAAGAATGGCGAGTTAGAGGGGCGTACTCGCTCGGCGGCTCAGGGGGCGTGTCTGCCGACTATCCCTGGCCGCTAGCTTGTGAACGCGCCTACCTTTGGGCGCGACTAAGCATCATTGAATCGCACCATTGTTTCTTCGGAAATATCAAACGCTTTTTTCCCAACAATGGCATAGTAAAACAAGGGCTCGCCGTCCATGGAGATACGGTGGCGATACCGCTCTAGGTGATGAACCTCTAAAACATCACTGACCAGTAGGTGCTTAATTAAGTTTGAGAAGCCGGTTTTATCGCTCTCTAATAAAAACGTGTCCTTCACGTTGAACGCAACCCATCCATCGTTCTTGATGAGGTTAAACGCGGTAGAGAACGCCTTGGTTGGAATGTCGCCAAAGCCCAATGCAGCAACGCAAGTGAGGCAGTCAAGCCGCCAGTCTGTTAATTCTTGGCTTATTTCACTCGGGAGGTCGCAAAAGTCCGCCACGTAGTAGGCGTCATATGCATTGGGTCTGTCTCTCTCACACGCCTTAAAGGCTTCCTCAGAGATATCGACGCCAACGACACGGGCAACCTCGAGTAACTCGCCAACCATGCCATTGCCAGCACCTAAGTCGAGCACGCGTAGTTCGTTGATATTTAGGTTATTGGAGCTTAGGACCTTTGACAGTATTGAGCAGACAACCTGTGGTGAAACACATTGCAGTCGTTCATAAAACAACTGCTCATAAAGGCCTTTTCGTTTATACAACTCCCCGTAGTCGTGGAATCGCAGTTTAATTTGTTTGGCGTCTTCAATCAGATGAAAATAGACTTCGTCCTGATCGAGTTGCTTGGTTTCTGATGAAATAAATTTTATGTTGTGTGATGGTTGCTTCATTGAGTTCTGAGTTTGTGAACGTGGTGGAAAGGCGTGCGCGTTCAACACAAGCACCCTAGGAGTTGGAGAGCCTCCAATGGAGGCTGTGACCGACTCTCTCCGCTGGGAGGTGAGCCAGTTCCCCCTCAAATCACCAGTCAAACTCAAGAGAAATCCAGCGGACAGCCTAAATGATGTGGGCGGTAACTACTACCCCCTAGCTTTATGCCCAACGCGGTGCGTGGCACACGGGAATAGAGCGAAACCCGCAGGTACGCTGCGATGCAAGCGGTTTGAGCGGTCGTGATGTAAGGTACGCAAAGTACGTAACGTACCCATAATGAGAAAGTGAAAGGGGTGCTGTGTGCGCCGCTAGTCGTCGCACCGTCATTGAAAAGAAGCACCTAGCGTCCGCTGGTGCCCGCCGTCTGAAAATTAAGCGGCGAGGTGAGTGGAGCGGCTGCGTACAAGTTGGTTTAAGAAGGGCGTGAGCTTATTGCGTGTCACCACCTCTAGCAGCTTCCCACACGTAAAGACCGCATACAAACTCGGATCGCTGTTCAGCAAGATGGTATGGCTTTCCACACCTCGACTGGACTGGCAGTCAATTCTTAAGGCACAAGCTGCACCGCGGCGAACGAAGCAATGTTCTAGCGACACGCCCACCCCCTTAGCCGCCCACTCCTCGGCTAGTGTGGGCAGGACGTGGTAGAGCAAATGCTCAAACTCTTCCCCCCGACCCAAACCGCGCATGATGTATTGGGCTTCGTATTTACTAATGACATCGTCCATTGCGGCGCTTCCTTTTTGGAGCTAAAGAGCGCACTAAAAACGTGCGCCAAGCCTTCATTTTGTGCATGCTGACCTCGGCGAGGCCAGTCTTGCTAACAAAAGCAAACCGCGTGCCAATTGCAAAAATTCGTCGTCTACAGCCCTGACTACTCTTTTGGATTCAAGTTAAGGGTGGTCACAAATGGGGCCTGCATCCGCAGTGGGCGGTATTTCCCTGATGCCCATTCGTTCGCCATATCGCGGTAGGTGTAACTAAACACGTTACCGCTTTGACCCGTGGGGTAGATGAAGCGTGATCGCTCCAAGTCGTCAAGGTCGAAAATTGTGCGCAGGGATGGAGCGTTACGGTTGGCGAATAGCGGTTGTGAGGCCACGTAATAACTGCCCACATTGACGGTGTACAGGTCGCCGCCGCTGGGTACACGCACATCGAAAAGGCTACGCAGTATCGGCAAACTGCCGAATGGCTTGTGGCTGCTCGTGGCCATATGAATCTGACCCCATAGCCAATCGCTTGGCCGACCACCATGCTCTTTTTCGAGTGCATCCAAGGTGTCTTCCCAAGCGGCTTGCATCAGATCTTTGCAGCCTGCTTGCCCGCACCAATTGTTGTTTTGGGTTTGCAAGATTCCCATCAACCCAATCTGAAATTGCTGACGCTTTTGATACAAACGGTCGAACAGGTCATCTCCAATTTTGGGTTTTAAAACGCGTTGCGCGAGCGCATGTACCCAATAGTTAAGAAGGGAGGGGGCCGCTTGGTCGATTGACATACGACCGTCAAACTGGTTGATTAACCCCATGGCCTCTTCGTGCAAAAGATGCCGGCTTTCGACCTGTTTGAGTAACGGTAGCCAATCAAGTGCGGCCAAGGACAGCACATCATTTTGCATGCTCGCCATGGTTTCCAGCGTGTGTTGCTCGCCGTGCTCCGCAATCATTTGGGTGATGCGGTTCATGCGATACGGGGGTGTCCAGTCGCTGGTGATGAAGTGCGGGTAATTGTCGTCATGAATGCGCTGGTTGGCGGTGCCAATCCAGCCTTGGGTGTCGCCGCTGTCTTGGGGGTTTTCTTCAAATGGTAGCCATGACGCCCATTCAAATCGCTCTTCCCAACCCAGCGCCGGCACCACGCCTTGTAGCTCGTTGTCGGCACGGCGCACAGGTGTTCGTCCGACGGCGTGGTAGGCAATGTTGCCGTCCACGTCGGCCATTACCGCGCTCTGCATGGGGGAGTGGTAGTAGCGTAGATAGCGCTTCAGTTCATCGACTGAGCGGGCGCGGTTGGTCATGAAGCCCGCGTGCACGGTTTGGTTGTCCGCGTCCGTGGCACTCCAGCGTAATGCAATGGCGTAGCGCTGGGTGTTTAGCCAAGGCATGTTGCCAACGTCACTAATGACGGGGCCGTGCCGGCTGGTTCGCACCGCGAACATCACATCTTCTTGGCCCTTCACGGCAATGCGCTCTTGCTTTACCGAGAACGACGTCCAGACGGGTTGGCCCGCATAGTCGGTACCTGAGCGGTAGAGATTGGGCTTATCGGGGTGTATGGCTTCTACATACAGGTCTTGAACGTCGGGGTTGGTATTGGTAAAGCCCCATGCGACCTTGTCGGTTCTACCAAGCACTACAAACGGCAGGCCCGGCAGGGTTGCACCCATGGCGTTCACGTTAGGCGAACCATTGGTTGACTTCGCTTGAATGTGCGCGAAATACCAGCTGGCGGGTGCGCCAAGACTCAGATGGGGGTCGTTTGCCAATAGGGGGGCACCCGTGTTGGTTCGCCTTCCGGACACAACCCAGTTGTTGGACCCCACCCCTTCAACTTGCCCAAGCCTATCAAACCAGGCCGCAGTGGCGACACCCATTTGTTGCTGCCAGTTGTTTACGGGGTTCCAGTCGGTGCGTTGCGCCTGCTGCGGGTTGGACGTTTGGCTGAGCGACCCAGTGGAGGCGTTGTAGAGGCCGAGCTCTCGGTATAGCTTTGCGAAGTCTGCGTTTGTCGCGGGGGGGTCGCCCGGGTATGGGGGCATGAGTTGCCATACTTCTTCGGTATCCAAGCGCGCCGCGAGTTGCATACGCCGCAACTCTTTGCCCCAATTACCCCCCAAATCAAGGGCCATAACAAGCGCCCAACCCACGCTGTCTTCAGGGGTCCACCAGGTGCCTTGGCGCGCCAATGCGCGGGGGTCTTCGCCTAAGATGGCGAATTCGGGGGTGAGCCATTGCGCCTCATCCGCGAAAAATGTATTGACACCCTTGGCGTAGGCAATGAGTGCGTTTTGCGTCTCGTTGGGTAGGCCATCAAACTGTTTTTTTGCCGCCCTGTAAAGCCCAAGGGTACGCAGCGTCTTGTCGGTGTTTAAGGTGGCTGGGCCCAAGCGCTCGGATAAGGTGCCCCGTACAACGCGCCGATTGAACGCCAGTTGCCAACCGCGCTCACTCGCGTGTAGCCAGCCCATGGCAAACCAAGCGTCGTGTTCACTTTGCGCCTTAACGTGTGGCAGCGTTGCGTCGTCTCGGCCAATGATTACAGAAGCGTCTAGACCGGGTAGTGCCAGTTGACCCGACTCCGGGACCCGAGACTGCATGGCCCACGTCAGAGCGATGGCCGCAGCGACAGCCAATAGCGTGACAGGTATCGCCCACAGTAATTTGAAAAGACGCCCTAACCCTCGCCAGCGAGACGAGGAGGGGGTAGCTGTATTTTTGGGCATTTATTCACGAGAGAGAAGATCAATCGTGAATTTCACCACAAACGGGTACGCTGCGCCAGCGCCCCGTTAGGTGCCGCTAAATACGCTTCTGCTGTTCAGCCGCCGATGGGGGGCGGGGCATGATGAATTTAGACTCAGGCAGCAAGTTGAAATAGTCTCCTGGGCCGCCCCCGCGCAAAACGTGGCCTGCGTTTGCGGTGTCGTAAACGCCGTCCACCAGTAGCGTGGAGTCAATATGCACACCCACGACTTGGCCTAGTACCAACCACGTTTCCAGCGCGTCACCGTCCATGGTGTTGAGCTGGACGATTTGGCTGACTTTGCATTCAAAGTTCACGCGGCTTTCCTTCACTCGCGGTGCTTTGACGACGGTTGATGCGGCCGGCGTTAACCCGCCCAGCTCAAACTCACTGACGCCCAAGGGCACCACGGCGCAGGTCTCGTTCATGGCGTTGGCGAGATCGGATGTGACCAAGTTCCAGACAAATTCGCCGGTGGCACGGGCGTTGTGCAAGCTGTCTTTTGCACCAATGCTTGTGAAGCCAACAAGGGGTGGGGTGTAGTTGAACGCGGTGAAAAAGCTGTAGGGCGCTAGGTTAAGCTGCCCTTGCTCGTTGCACGTAGAGACCCAGCCAATGGGGCGGGGTGCCACGATGGCGTTAAATGGGTCGTGGGGCAGGCCATGGCCCTCTTTAGGCTGGTAAAAATAAGTACTCATAAAGAGCATTTTAACGAAACGACCGGTTTATGCACGTGTTGCTTGTCTCGCAGGTACGCCGACGCTAGCGCACAATCTATGTGTACCGATGTACATGCCTTTCATTGATGATGGACACGCCATGGCCAAGCCGCATTACTACGTTTATGTTGTCCTGTTAAACCCGCTGGTGCGTGAGCATGCCAAGTTTTTGAGGGCCAATACCGCCTATCGCGAAGGCTTGCCGTGCGTGTATGTTGGGATGACGGGGCTAGACCCTGACACGCGCTTTGACAAACACAAGGCCGGTATTCAGGCGAATCGGTACGTCCGCGATTACGGGGAACGCCTGATGCCAGAGCTGGTCGACGACTTGCGCCAACCCATGACCTATGACGACGCGGCATATTTAGAGGTGGACGTTGCCATCCGACTGCGCGCTGAGGGCTTTGGCGTGTGGCAAGGCTAATGTTGCGCGCTTTTGCCATACTCAAGCCCATGCGAAAAAAGCAAGACTTACCTCAAAAAATATGCGCCTCCTGCGGGCTGCCGTTCAGTTGGCGCAAAAAGTGGGCGCGCGATTGGGAGGCAGTGCGTTACTGCTCCAAGCGGTGTAGTGGTCAGCGAAGCGGTGCCGTCGCCGCAACGCCTGACGCAGCCGTGCCTGCACCAACCGTTGGGAGGCGCTGACATGAGCACAGATACACAGGTGCAGACCCTGAGGCTGGTTCTGGGTGACCAGCTCAACCCCATGCACACATGGTTTCAAGCGGTCGACCCGGCAGTGGTTTACGTGCTGATGGAGGTGCGTAGTGAGACCGATTACGTGGTGCATCACGCCCAGAAGGTGATCGCTATTTTTGCCGCTATGCGTGACTTTCAGCGCATGCTTGAGGCGGCGGGTCATCGTGTGCATTACCTGCGAATCAATGCGCCAGAAAACCAGCAACACATCACCAAAAACCTCGAATACCTGGCCGAGCATTACGGCGCTCGTGCCGTGCAATGCCAGTCACCCGACGAGTGGCGGCTAGACGCCTTGCTGAGTACGTGGCGTGACACCAGCTCGCTATCGGTGGAATGTGTTGATAGTGAGCACTTCTTAACAGATCGTTTCGAGGCCCAACGTCTATTTGAGGGCAAGCGGTCGTGGCTGATGGCAAGCTTCTACCGTGCGATGCGTCTCAAGCATGGGGTGCTGCTCGACGCGGGCCGACAACCGGTCGGCGGGAAGTGGAGCTTTGATGCAGATAATCGCCATGCATGGCGAGGGCCGACGACCAAGCAAGCGGACCCATTGCCACCGCCTGACCGCCGGCCTACCCATGACCACGCTAGCGTCTGGGCAGATATTCAAACCGCTGGTGTCGTGACCATGGGCGAGCCACAGGCAGCCACCTTTAGGTGGCCGCTGAACCGAGCAGAGGCACTGGTACAGCTTGAGGCATTTATTGCTGAGGGCTTGCCGTACTTCGGTCACTACCAAGATGCCATGCACACAGCGCATTGGCGCTTGTTTCATGCCTTGCTGTCGTTCGCGCTGAACGTCAAGATGCTGAGCCCAAAGGATGTGGTTCAGCGTGCGGAGCAGGCGTATGAGGCCGGTCTAGCGCCGATTGAGGCGGTTGAGGGCTTCATTCGGCAAGTTCTAGGGTGGCGGGAGTATATACGGGGTGTCTACTGGGCGCAGATGCCGGGCTACGACGACAGTAATGAGCTGGATCAGCAACTTGCGCTCCCCGCTTGGTTTTGGACGGGAGAGACGCGCATGCGGTGTATGCAGCATGCCATTGGTCAATCGCTGACCCACGCCTACGCCCACCATATTCAGCGCTTGATGGTGATTGGTAATTTTGCGTTGATTGCCGGGCTATCGCCACAGGCGGTTCACCGCTGGTATCTGGGCATCTACATTGATGCCTTTGAATGGGTGGAGTTGCCCAACACCATCGGTATGAGCCAATATGCCGATGGCGGTTTGTTGGCCACTAAGCCCTATGCCAGCAGTGCGGCCTACATTCATAGGATGAGTGATTACTGCAAAGGCTGTCACTACAAAAAGGACGACAAGTTGGGAGACGATGCTTGTCCGCTTAATGCGCTTTACTGGGACTTTTTTGAGCAGAAAAAGCCGTTACTTGGCCGCAACCCGCGACTGGGCTTGGTCTACAAAAATCTAGAAAGAATGCCAGAGACTGATCGCGCGGCGATTGCGCGTAAGGCCGCTCAGACAAGAGACGAGTTGGATAGGCTGTAAGTAGCCATCAAAAAATAACCGCCCGTAGGCGGTTATTTTTAACTCGGCGCCCCGTGAAATTGGGCGCCAAAGCGTTAGGGCTTATTGCTTTGTAGCATCTTCCATGGCGGGCGATTCCTTCATAGCCGCTGCGGCGTCAGCAGCCTTAGCGGCGGCGGCCTCAGTAGCAGCAACTGCCGCCTCTGTAGCCGCCGCGGCTACCGCTTTATCAGCAGCCTCAGGTGACTCAAAAGTAGCCATAGGCTCGTCTTTGTCACCACAAGCGGTCAAGGCGAAGCCAGCGATTAATGCGACTAAAAGTACAGTTTTTTTCATATTTCACTCAAAGATAAAGGATTGAACAGGGCACCGGAGCCGATGATATAGCTACCACAGAGCACAGGGTTGTTTGTCATCATATTGAGTTAAAAAACATCTTTTATCGACTTAAAAACAACTAATTAATACAATTTTATAAAAATATTGCACCTTATAGTTTTAATAAATACGAGCCCCGATCTCGTCATGCGTGAAAGCGTCTAAGCCGCTTTCAACGGGTGCGGCAAAGGGGGTACGTTGTAGAGCGCACGCAGTTCGGTGCATTTCGGGTTGAGTGAGCCATCACGCATATAAACCGGAAACTCACGACATGGTGTGGGACGGTTGTCGTAAATCGCGCAGAGATTATTTGGCTGTAGTGCGATGCATCGGCCCTTGCCGTTGTCAGCGCCGTTTTCCGTCCCCTGCATACAGACCAAAAAGGGCGTGACCGACCGCGTCATGGCGATAGGCACGAAGCCCATGGGGAAGGTGTCTAACTCACCTTGATAAAAGGAGACGCGAAAGTGTTTACAACATACGCCGCAATTAGAGCAGGGGCTTTGCTCGGGCATGTCGTAGAAGACGCGGTTGTCTTCCGTCGTAGTGACAATATGCAGCGCGGCCATAGTTACCTCTGTAGAAAACCGACCGACACCCGCGGATTGGGGATGGCGGATTATGCGCCCAGAGCAAGTAGCCAACCCAACGTCTTTTTATTAAATATATTAATGTGCGACTCAAATCGCGAAAATGCCTATGCTAGAATACGAGGCTCAGCGGCTGTAGCTCAGTTGGATAGAGTACTTGGCTACGAACCAAGGGGTCGTGGGTTCGAATCCTGCCAGCCGCACCAACTTATAAAAGTTCAATAAAAGGGTTGCAAACTATGTTTGCAACCCTTTTTGCGTTGTCGCCATGTCACTACCGAACGAAAATACCGACTTTTCCGCTGAAGATCCGGATGACGAAGAGGCATCGACGGCGAGCCCGCGCGCGACCGATGGGGCGCCGGCAGCCGCGCTAAAAAATTACATCACACCAGCGGGCGAGTCACGCCTACGCAAAGAGCTCTTGCAATTGCTAGATATCGATAGGCCAGTGGTTGTGGAGACCGTGCACTGGGCGGCTAAAAATGGTGACCGTTCAGAAAACGGTGATTACATTTACGGCAAAAAACGCCTGCGTGAAATAGACCGACGTATTCGCTTCTTGACCAAACGCCTCACGATTGCTGAAGTGGTTGATACGCGTGCAAACGCGGGTATTGACCAGGTGTTTTTTGGCGCCAAGGTGACGTACAGCGTCGTCTCTGGAGAGGATGCGGGGCGTTCAGTGCAGGTGCACATCGTGGGCGTCGATGAGGTTGAACATGCGCTCGGTCAGATTAGTTGGATATCGCCGGTGGCCCGCGCTCTGTTGAAGGCGCATGTAGGTGATGAGGTTCGGGTGATGACCCCGACTGGCGGTCAGCTCATTTGCATTGACGCTGTCGATTACGAGTAAATTAGCGGGCGTTACTCAGGCCACTTTGCGCGTGCGCCTGCGCCTACGCTACGCAACGTTGCGCATAACGAGGTAAATAAGGGTGCCCACGCCGATACTTAGTAGCGCCTTGCGTTGCCACCATTGCAACGCAATGACGACGGCGATTGCGATGCCCTCCGCTGTGTAGTTACCGCCGTAGCTTCGGCCGATGTCTAGCAGCGTATGCCCAGTGAGGAGAACCATAATGCTGAGCGGCAGAAATGCGCCAAGGCGTTTAATCTGAGGGTGCTTGTCCAACCAACGGGCACCTAAAAACGGCAATGCCCGAATGGCAAATGTGACGCCGCCCATCACGATGATGGTGAGCGCGATGTAGGCGTTATCGTTCATGACTTAAGTAATCTAAAAGCACAGCGCTGAGCACGCACAACGCGATGGCGACCAGCAGGGCGTGTGCTGGCCACGTGATGAGCGCAACGGGGTAGCTTGCGATGGCTATCCACAACGGCTTGGCGCTGCTGCGAGCGCGCCATTGCTCGACTGCGAGGACGGCGAAGAGAGCCACCAACGCAAAATCAAGGCCAACCAAACTCGTCTCTGCCTGGCCACCAATTAGAGCGCCGATCGCGGTACCGATGACCCACCACACGTGGTTAATGAGTGTGACCCAAACGCGGGTGGCAGCAGGGGTATTGGGCGGTAGTGTGGTGAGTACCGAGTAGGTCTCGTCGGTGAGACCAAATACCATATAGCTTTTAGCCCATGGGTGACGCGGCAGGGATTGCAGCAGGGATAGGCCATAAAAAACATGGCGTAAATTGATGACGAACGTCGCCGCCGCAATCGTCGGGATCGGTAGACCCGCAACGAGCATCGGGATCATCATGAACTGGGCGGCCCCGGCATATACCCAGAGGCTGCTCGCGATTGCTAGCCACCAAGCGCCACCTGCTTGCACGAATAAAAATCCAAAGACCGTTCCGAGAGGGATGTAGCCCACGGCGACGGGGATAGATAGCAGCAGGGGTGAGCGCGCAATGGGGCCGACGGCACCGGTGTTGGACATGGCTATCTGTACGTGGGGGGTGCCAGCCTCAGGCGCGCGATTTTTGGCGATGGGCCCGCAGCACCGAGGGTGTGCGCTTGACCGCACGCAAAATGTCCGCCAGGTGCCGGCGGTTGCGCACGGCAACCGTGAAGTGCAACTCCACTTGATTTCTGTCATTGCTGCTCATGTCGACATGGGTAATGTCTGCCTCCGAACTCGTGAGCGTCGCCGCCACTCTAGCCAGCACACCTTTGCCATTGTCGGCGCTGACAACGAGGCGGGACTCAAAGGCGCGTGATGGCTCATCTGCCCATTCGACGGATAAAAATCGCTCGCTATCGCGCTCTACCAGACGACGACCCACTGGGCATTCTTCTGTGTGAACAGCCAAGCCGTCACCACGACCCAGATAACCCAAGACGCGGTCACCGGGGATGGGGGAGCAGCATTGCGCATACAGCACGGAGCTGCCTTCGCTACCGTCCAAGCTAAACACCCCTTGGCTTACGGTTTCATCGTTGGCTTGCGTGAAGCGGGCGGTGCTAATTAGCAGCATGTCGGGGCGCAGACCTTGTTCGATCAGGAGGCTCGTGAGCTTCTTTGCAATCATGCTGGCGATGCGCTTACCCAAGCCAATATCACTGAGTAGCTCAGTGCTTGTCTTGTTACCAGCAAAGCGCAGTAGCTTGGCCCACACTTCTTCGTCGGTGTTTTCGTTCGGTAATTGCGCAAAACCTTCGGCGCGCAAACTCTGTCGCAGCAGTTTCTCGCCCAAGGCACGAGACTGGTCCTCTGCCATTTGCTTCAGGAAGTTCCTAATCTTTGAGCGCGCGCGACCCGTTTTTACGAAGGTGAGCCAAGCCGGGTTAGGGCTGGACATACTCGCCGTCTCTATGTCGACGACATCGCCGTTTTGTATCTCCGAGCGCAGCGGTGCGGGCTCCCCATTGATGGTTGCTGAGACGGCTTGCTGACCCACATCGGTGTGAATCGCGTAAGCGAAATCAACGGCGGTCGCGCCGCGAGGCATCGCAAGAATTTTCCCTTTGGGTGTGAAGATGTACACCGAGTCGGGAAACAAATCGATTTTGATGTGATCCCAAAATTCGGCCGTATCGCGCGTTTCCTGCTGAATATCCAGCATGGATTGCACCCACTGCGCGTTTAAGCGCTCATTGCCTTCACCGTCTGGGTCATCGGCCTTATACAGCCAGTGCGCGGCCACGCCAGCCTCGGCGACGCGGTCCATCTCAATGGTGCGGAGCTGAATCTCGATGTTGATACCTGCAGGGCCCACCAAGGTGGTGTGCAGTGATTGGTAGCCATTCACCTTGGGGATGGCAATGTAGTCCTTGAAGCGCCCGGGTACTGGCTTGTAAATCTGGTGTAACAGGCCTAGCGCGGTGTAGCAGTCAATGACGTTGGGCAGGATGACGCGAAACCCATAGAGGTCACTCACTTGAGAGAAGCTCAAGTGCTTTTCCTGCATCTTCTTGTAAACCGAGGTCAGGGTTTTTTCGCGACCTTGTACGTTGGCGTAAATGTTGTGGTTTGCCAATGCCGTTAAGACGTCGTCTTTCACGCGCTCAATCAAATCACTGCGCCTGCGTCGTGCACGGTCTACGGCTTTGGTTAGCGTTTGATAGCGCCAAGGTCGTAAAAACCGCAGCGACAGATCCTCTAACTCACGGTAGGTTTGGTTTAAGCCAAGGCGATGCGCGATGGGCGCGTAGATGTCAGCAGTTTCGCGAGAGATACGTTGCCACTTGCTACGCGGCATGTCGGCCATGGTGCGCATGTTGTGGGTGCGGTCAGCGAGCTTGATCAAGATAACCCGAACATCCCTCGCCATCGCGAGCAACATTTTTCGGAAAGACTCGGCTTGGTTTTCTTCGCGGTTATCGAACTCGAGTTTTTCGAGTTTGGTCAGGCCATCCACCAGGTCGGCAACCGCAACGCCAAATTTCTCGGCCATTTCAATTTTGGTGACACCGCAGTCCTCAAGCACGTCGTGCATGAGCGCAGCCATGAGGGCTTGGGCGTCTAGCTTCCAGTCTGCACACAGACCTGCGACGGCGATCGGGTGCGTGATGTAGGGTGCGCCGCTGCTGCGCATTTGCCCGAGATGAGCCTCATCGGCAAAGCGATAGGCGCGTCGGATATCCTCAATATCGTTGGCACTAAGGTAGTCAATTTTGGCTAACAAGGCCGCAAAACTGGCGGCTGCAGCCGTTTGCACAGCGTTACCCGGAGCCTTTTCAAATCCGGCTTTATTAATTGTTGGCAGTGACTTTTCTATGCGGCCCATAGACCCTACTTTAGCGCGTTGCGAGAGGGGCGTCCCTCAGTAGGGTGACAGAGACGAAAAAAAAGCACCCGTAGGTGCTTTTTTGTGGCCAATGGGCGATCAGGTTGGGACCTTACGCAACATTTCCAAACCAATTTCGCCAGCCGCGATTTCGCGTAAAGCGGTCACCGCGGGTTTGTTCTTTGCCTCGACGCGCGCTGTATGGCCTTGGCTCAACATGCGGGCGCGGTAGCTTGCAGCCAAAACGAGTTGGAAGCGGTTAGGAATTTTTTCCAGGCAATCTTCAACAGTGATGCGGGCCATAAATGGACTCCAGTAGTGGTCTAACGAACAAAAATACGATGGGCTCAAGCGACTGCGGGAGCCACCCGAGCGGGAGGGCTACTTACCTGCAGGCTGAGCGCTTTACTCTGCCTCGCCAACGCCCGTAAGGCCTAAGCCGTCAAAGGTGTCGACATGCATACGTCGCTGCACGGCGTACTTGAGTCTATGGGCGTGCACGATGGCCTTGAGGTCAAAGAGCGCCCGGTCGAAAAGCTCATTGATTATAACGTAGTGAAAGTGCTGAGCTTGTGCGATCTCGTGGCGGGCATTGGCTAGGCGGACCTCAATGACCTCGTCCGAGTCCTCCGCTCTGCGCTCTAGGCGAGAGCGCAGCTCTTCCCAACTGGGGGGAAGGATAAAAATGAGCACGGCATTCTTGTAAATACGCTTGATTTGCAAGGCGCCTTGGTAGTCGATCTCCAGCACCACATCGGTACCCTTGGCAATTTGATCGTCAATCGCTTGGCGAGAGGTGCCGTAGGCGTTGTTGTGTACCTTGGCCCACTCCAAAAATGCGTTTTCAGCGACCAAGGCGTCAAAGTGCGCTTGGTCGACAAAGTGGTATTCCCGACCCTCTTTTTCTTGGCCGCGTGGCGCGCGTGTGGTGTGTGACACGCTGGGGCTCACGCGTGAATCCAGTTCCATCAGGGCCTTCACCAAGCTGGATTTCCCCGTGCCGCTAGGAGCGGCAACCACATACAGGTTGCCGGGGTAGTTGGATTCAGCAGGGAGGGGAGACTCACTCATGGGTGCAGGGGCGTTTTGCCAAGAAAATCAAGTGGGAACTTTATCATCCGCCGACCCGTCAAGTCGCTGAACGCGGCATTTTTGCCCCGAAATGGGTGAAATCAGCCCAAAAACGACGCTTTTGAGCGGCAGGTCACTCTAAGTTTTGCACTTGCTCACGCATTTGTTCAATGCGTACTTTCATATCCACCGAGATACGGGTGAGCTCAATACTGGACGACTTGGACCCCAGGGTGTTGGCTTCGCGGTGCAGTTCTTGGATCAAGAAATCCAGCCGCTTACCCAATTCACCGCCCTTGGCTAATAGCCTGTCAATCTCGTCTAGGTGGGAATGTAGGCGCGTAATTTCTTCTGCCACATCAATGCGAATGGCAAACGCCGTCGCCTCGGTTAGGGCCCGGTCCTGCGCGGCTTGTTGGGTGGTTGCCGCACCGTTGGCGCCGACATCGCCCATAGCGGCTTGCCAGCGCTCCAAAAACCGTTGGCGTTGCTGCTCGACCAGTTGGGGTACCAGCGGTTCGGCTTGCTCGGCCAATGCGCGCAGTTGGGCGGTGCGGTCGGTGATGGTGGTGGCGAGTCGCGCGCCCTCTTGTGCACGGGCCGCTAGCATGGCCGTGATGGCCTCACTTAACAACGCTTGCACCCTCGGTGCCAGCGTGGTGTCGGTGGGTTGATTGCCTACTGCCATTTGCAGTACCTGGGCCACGCTCAACGGTGTTGCGGAGGGCAGCGTGGCCTGAATCGCCTCTTGCGCGCTGCGCAGGCGTAGCAGTAAGTGCGCGTCGGGCACGGCCTGTGCCGCCTCACCGTTGCGCTCTAGCCAAGCGCGTACCTCAACCTTGCCACGTTTCAATTGCTTGGTAATGAGCTCGCGAAGGGCAGGCTCTGTGCTGCGCAATTCGTCGCTGACTCGGAAGCTGAGGTCTAAAAAGCGGCTGTTGACTGACCGTATTTCTAAGCCCAGTGCGACGGAGGGCGTGCCAATCGCGGTGTTGGCTTGGTTGGCAGGGGATTGGCAACTGGCATAGCCAGTCATGCTGTACACGGGCATGGGGGGACTTCTTCAAATGGGGAAGGCCAATTATGGCAGTCTCCCAGGTCCGCGTGTGGCGATGTGAGATCATTGGGAATAGGCGCTTACGGGCGCAATTGTCCCTTTCTACCCGACTTTTTCGGAGCCACAGAGTCCACCTATGACCTACCAACGCAACGACAACCGCGCCGCCGACGCTTTGCGCCCCGTGCGCATTACCCGCCAATTTACGATTCACGCCGAAGGCTCGGTACTCATAGAGTTTGGTCAAACGCGTGTGCTTTGCACCGCCTCTGTCGAAGAGCGCGTGCCGCCGCACAAGCGCGGTAGCGGCGAGGGCTGGGTCACGGCGGAGTACGGCATGTTGCCGCGCGCCACGCATACGCGCAGTAACCGCGAAGCGGCCAAAGGTAAGCAGAGCGGGCGCACCCAAGAGATACAGCGTTTGATCGGCCGATCTTTGCGCGCCGTTTTTGACTTGAAGGCGTTGGGTGAGCGCACCATCACGCTGGACTGCGATGTCTTGCAGGCCGACGGCGGCACCCGCACGGCGGCGATTACCGGTGCTTTTGTTGCCGCATCCGACGCGGTAGCGGGCTTGCTGGCTAGCGGCACGTTGTCTGTGTCACCTATTCGTGAACCCATTGCCGCCATTTCTGTGGGCATCGTTGAGGGCACGCCGCTGCTTGATCTGGAGTACACCGAAGATTCCGCATGTGATACCGATATGAATGTGGTCATGACCGCTGCGGGTCACTTCGTGGAAGTGCAAGGGACTGCCGAAGGGGCCGCCTTCTCGCGTGCCGAGATGAACCAGCTGCTGGACTTGGCGGAGAAGGGCATCAACGAACTGGTGGCCATGCAACGTCAGGCCCTGGCTGCCTGAGTTGCGCAGCGTTGATGGTGTGAGAAAGCGAAAGGTAGCCCATGGGCGATAAAACCGTTTTGGTCTTGGCCTCCAATAACTTGGGTAAGTTGGGTGAGTTGCAAGAGTTGTTTGCCCCGCTAGGGGTCACGTTGGTTGCACAGAGCACACTCAATGTGCCCGAAGCGCCAGAGCCCCACCGCACCTTTATTGAAAATGCGTTGGAGAAGGCACGTAACGCGTGCAAACACACGGGGTTGCCGGCCATTGCGGACGATGCGGGCTTGTGCGTGGATACATTTGGTGGCTTACCCGGTGTAGATACCGCCTTTTATGCCACCCAGTTTGGTTATGAGAAAGGCGATGCCAACAACGTGCGTGCCTTGCTTGAGCAAATGGCCAGTGTGGACGATCGTCGTGCAGCGCTGGTCAGCACCCTGGTGGCCTTGCGCAGCGCCGATGACCCAGAGCCCCTGATCGCCACGGGTCGTGCGGCTGGCCTGATCACCCGCGAACCGATTGGGGACAACGGTTTTGGCTTTGACCCCATCATGTGGCTACCTGCGTTTCAAAAAACCTTTGCCCAACTGCCTACCGACGTCAAAAATGCCAACAGCCACCGCGGCAAAGCCGCCGCGCAGATGTTGGCGCTGATGGGCGAGCGGTGGTTTGCGCCAGTTTGAACACTGCCCATATGACCGCTGCCCATATGACCGCCACCACCATTCCTATACAAGTCAGTAACGGTGCCAGCGAGGCCCTTGGTCAGGCCAACCCCGACATTGGGCAACTGATGCGGCCCGGTCTGTTACAACTCACGGCCTTGCCGCCCTTGGCGTTGTATGTGCACATTCCTTGGTGCATTCGCAAGTGCCCCTACTGCGACTTCAATTCGCATGCGTGGTCGGACACCGCAGGGCCATTGCCAGAGCAGCCTTATTTGGATGCATTGTGCGCCGACCTTGAAGCAGCCTTGCCCCTCATTTGGGGACGTGCGGTACACAGTATTTTTATTGGCGGTGGAACGCCCAGCCTGTTTTCGCCGCAAGCCATTGAGCGCTTGGTCGGCGACTTGCGCGCGCGCTTGCGGTTGACCCCTGATTGCGAAATCACCATGGAGGCGAACCCGGGCACATTTGAGCGCGAGCGTTTCAAGGCTTTCCGCACAGCGGGTATTACGCGGCTGTCGATCGGTGTACAAAGCTTTTCCGATAGCGCGCTCAGCGCGATTGGTCGTGTACACGATGGCGCGCAGGCCGAGGCGGCTGTTGCCGAGGCGGTGCGTGCATTTGATACCTGCAACATTGACATCATGTATGCCTTGCCCGGGCAAAGTGTCGCCGCCTGTACCAGCGACGTCGACAAGGCCTTGGCCATGGGTGTCCCCCATATCTCGCTGTATCACCTCACCGTTGAGCCCAACACGCATTTCGCTAAATACCCGCCGGTATTGCCCGAGGAGGACGACGCCTACGCCATGCTGGACCGCATCACGGAGCGAACCAGCGCGGCTGGCTTTGAGCGCTACGAGGTCTCTGCGTATGCAAGAAAAGACCATGCCTGCTGGCACAACACCAACTACTGGGAGTTTGGTGACTATTTAGGCATTGGGGCCGGTGCCCATAGCAAGCTGAGTTTTGCCCACCGCATTATTCGGCAGGTCCGGTTGCGAGACCCTCGCCGCTACATGCCTGCCGCCTTGGCGGGTCATGCGCTGTCATCTAGCGATGACATCCCACATGCATCCTTGGGGTTTGAGTTCATGCTCAACGCCTTGCGCTTGCGGGGCGGTTTTGACCTCGGGCGCTTCACCGAGCGTACGGGCGTGTCGGTGTCGCAGCTGGATGAGCCTATGCGTCGCGCTGTCGCCAAGGGCTTGCTGGTGCGCAATGGCAACCATGTGGCACCCACCCCATTGGGTTTTGACTTCCTGAGTAATTTGCAGGAAATGTTTTTGTAGGGGCTGGCGGCGACTAAAAACCCAGATTTTGGCGGTTACAATATGGCTGAATTAATCGACGGAAGAGTGGCAGAGTGGTCGATTGCATCGGTCTTGAAAACCGACGAACCGAAAGGTTCCGTGAGTTCGAATCTCACCTCTTCCGCCATATTCGAGCAAACAAGCGCCTTTCAGGCGCTTTTTTGTTGCCTGAGCCGCGCCCCTTGACACCTGTGATGCGCGGCGCGCACGGTTCGGTATGGCGCGCACGGGAATCAATTAAACTAGCGACGTATTCAAAAGTCCTAGTAATTCCCCTAGTCGACTGTAAAAACTAGTAATGCGGAGTCTACTATGTTGGATTTAAATGAAACGCTGGTGGTGACTGCCCCGGTATGGGGCACGAGTTCAAGCACCTTGGCTGTCGACATCAGGCGTGTGAGCGAAAGCTACCATGTAGATATTGTTGACGCCCCTCTGTTTCAGATGGAGATGGCAAACGACGCCGTTTTGCGGCGCGTCTTGCGTGAGTTGGCCGACTGGGATGGCGTCAAAGACAAAACCGCGTTAACGCTGGTGTGCGGTACGCAAGAGGCACCGGATGCCCTAGAGCTCTTCGACCCCTTGTGCTTGGCCCTGCGTTTGCGTCAAGACCGCTTAAAGTACGCGGCGCTTGATGCGGAGACGGCCACCGCGATGTCTGAGGTGTGTCACATCAAAGATATTTCAAAGTTTCACTTCAAAAGTGTCGCGACTCCCAAGCTAGCGGGCGACATGGAAGAGTTCGTGAACCAGTTGATGCGCGCAGAGGAGCCGCGTGAGTTGTTTTTGGTTTTGGAACCGGCCGGGTCGAATGGCATATTGGCAAAAAAACTGATCTCAAATGGGTTGCGGGTTATTCGCTTGGGCTTTTACATGACGCGTCCGGTGCCTATGCCGTCGTTGCGTGAGGTAGACCCTAAGGGCCTGTGGATGCTTGCCATGGATATTGACGTGGTGCGCGCAGCTGTGAACGGCCTCGTTTCCCAGGGGATTAACCCCGCGGCGGTTAAGTGGATTGGTAATCGGCCATCTGTCGGTGCGCTGGTGCGCTACGAGGTGCCCGGGGCCAAGTGGGTCAACGTACCTGAGCTGAAGCCAAGTGTCGTTTTAGAAACAATTAACAATGCCTAGACGCACGCGTGTGTGTTGAGGGACTGGGGAGACTATTTTGGGACTGTTTGACGTATTTAAGAAAAAAGAAGGGCCAAAGGCCCAGGCAAAAAAAGCCTATGAAAATGCGCTGCGGCTAAGTGGTGAATCTAAGGCTGTGCGAGCGGTAAAGGTGCGGGTTGCCTTGCGTGCGACCCATGTATTGGACGAGATTTTTGACGAGGGCGTACGCAGTGTTTTAGGCTACGACGAAGACGTCATGATCGCCGTGGCCGGCGGTGAGTCGCCACCCCCTGTGCCCAAAGCCAGTGCCGAGACGTGTTACAAAAAAATACAGACCTCGGAGGGTAAGGCGATTGGTTATGTGCCCATGAAGTACGCGGAAACCATGTTTTCCTTGGGCGTGCAGTTCCAGAAGAAGAAAGTGTCTGCTGACGAGGCCTTTGCCACGGCCCAACAAGTTGGCCAGCATATGGCCACCGATCTGAAACTGTCGGCCTATGCCGTACAACCCATAGAACCACTGAGCTGGATGCGCAACGACGGCGACCAGCCAGCGAAACGGTCGCGCTAATTTGCCCGTTTTCAGCGCTGGCGGCTGACTGTCTACTGGGCGCTAGCACAGCGGCTTGCTTTGACGCAGAATGATTTTTATTTCGTTCATTGCAGGGATTAATCCACCATGGTGAAGTCGCTTAAAGAGTCATATTGGCCACCGAACGTGCCTAGGCATTACCGGGCGCCTGCGACACCGCTGATTGATAATTTATTCACAAGCGCGAGGCGTTATCCCGATAAAGCGGCCTTGGTGTTTTTGCAGCGCACCACCAGCTACGCTGAGTTGTTGTCGCAGGTAGAGCGCTTCGCGGCCTACCTCCAGCAATTGGGAGTGAAACGCGGCGACCGCGTGGTCCTGATGATGCAAAACGCACCGCAATTGGTGGTGGCCCATCTCGGTATTTTGCGTGCCGACGCCGTGGTGGTGCCGGTGAACCCGATGAACCGCGCCCACGAGTTGGGCCACTACATTACCGACCCGCAAGCGAAGGTGGCTGTCGTGGCAGATGACTTAGCGCCCTACCTCGCGGAGGCCAACGGTCATTTGTCGGCAGATGTGCAGTTGGCACACGTGGTGTTAGCGCATTACGCAGACGCAGCCAGTGGTGCAGATGATCCGGCGCTACCCACCCCTGAGGCGTGGCGCACGTGGTTTGAGGCACCGGTGCCCCCTTGCGATTGGGGCCCCACACAGGCCCACCTATGGACTGATGTGATGGCCTGCACTGTCGCGCCAGGCCCCGTAGAAAATGGCACCGAGGACTTGGCGGTACTGCCATACACGAGTGGCACTACAGGCCTACCCAAGGGGTGTATGCACCCGCAGCGCACGGTGATGTACAACGCCCACGCCATGGGGCTGTGGTCGCACCACACGCCTGAGAGTATCAGTTTGGTGGTGGTGCCTATGTTCCACATTACGGGTCTGGTGCTGGGTTTGCATGGGGTGATTGCCGCGGGGTCGACCATGATCATCATGCCGCGTTGGGACCGCGACTATGCCGGGGCGGTCATCACGCAGTGGCGCGCCAGCCATTGGATCAATATTCCCACCATGGTCATGGACTTACTCGCGAGCCCCCAAGCGGACCAATATGACTTGTCAAGTCTTGACCATATTGGCGGCGGCGGCGCGGCCATGCCTCAGGCCGTGGCTCAAAAACTCTGGGACTTGTATGGACTGCGTTACGGCGAAGGTTACGGGCTGACCGAGACCAGCGGCCCGTCGCATAGCAACCCCGGACACGCCCCTAAGCAGCAGTGCCTGGGCGTGCCCTATATGGATTCAGAGGCGATTGTCGTCGATCCGGAAACGCTGCAGGTGCTGCCAGCGGGTGAACCGGGAGAGATCTTGATCCGTGGGCCAATGGTGTTTGATGGCTACTGGCGTAATCCGGCGGCAACGGAGAAGGCATTCATTGACGTTGAGGGTCACCGATATTTCCGCAGTGGTGATTTGGGGCGCATCGATAACGACGGCTACTTCTTCATGACCGATCGGCTGAAGCGCATGATCAACGCCAGTGGTTACAAGGTGTGGCCGGCCGAGGTGGAGGCCCTGATGTTTAAGCACCCGGCAATTGCCGAGGCGTGCATCATCAGCGTACCCGATGACTACAGTGGCGAGTCGGTACAGGCGGTTGTGGTGTTGCGTGACGGTGGGCAGTTGACAGCGGAGGCGCTGATCGCATGGTGCCGTGAACAGATGGCCGTTTATAAAGCGCCGCGCAGCGTCAGGTTTGTTGATGCGCTACCCAAAAGCGGTAGCGGCAAGGTGATGTGGCGCGTGATGCAGGAAGAGGCCTGGGGCAAGTCTGCAACGGCGTAGCGCATCAGGCTGACGAGGCGCTGATGCACTTTGCGCTACTTAGAGGGTCGGGCCCCACGGTGCACCCAACATCAACTTGTTGTCTTGCGACAGGATCATGGGACGCAGTTGCTTGGCAAACGCCATAAACTCCGGGTCACCGAAGACGCCGGCCCAGAAGGCGCGGCGATCTGCATCGTCGTCAAATTTCCAAAGGTGAATGATCTGATTCAGCGCACCGATGTCGCCGGTAAAGTAACTAACTAATTTTTTTGGATGCTTGTCCAGCGCTGGCCAGCCTTCCGCTTTGTACAGTGCGGTCACATCTGCCATCTTGCCAACGACCACTTGGTAGGTTCGTAGTTCGTAAATTGCCATGGTTTATTCTCCAAAATAGCTTGGTTCAGGGGAAGGTCGTATTACAGAGCCTACGACCGCTCTGCGCTGTCACCTTGGCGAGCGACAAGTGCCAATATCTTATGGGCCTTTGCGATGACCGGTGCATCGACCATTTTGCCGTCTAGCGAGAAGGCGCCTTGCGTGGTCGCCTGCGCACCGGCGACCACACGCTGCGCCCAACTAACCGCTTCGGCGCTGGGCGTCCAAGCGGCATTCACGTCGCTGACCTGTTTGGGATGAATACAGAGCTTGCCAGTAAAGCCCAAGCGTTGCGAGCGGGCAATATCGCGAGCCAGTTGCCCGGGGTCTTGAATATCCACGCTAACCCCATCAATGGGCGCGGCGATATCGGCACGCCGGGCGGCCAAAACCATATCAACTCGGATGGCGGTTAGCTCCGCCTCGTCCGCACCGGCTTGCATACCGGCATCCAGTTGAAAGTCCAAGTGGCCAAACGCCAGACGAACGACCCCTGGCGCCTTCGCTAGTGCGTTGGCGGCGTCGAGTCCGGCGACAGACTCAATGAGTGGGATGAGGTGGCAGGTGTCTCCCACCGCCTTGGCAAGCGAAGCAAGGTCTTGCGGGTCTTGTGCTTTGGGTACGACGACACCCGCCAAACCCTGTGCGGCGAGGGCGGCAACCAGCGCGGTGTCCTCGGTGTACTCATCGCTATCTGATGCGTTGATGCGCACCAGACTGCGCTGTCGCTGCGCGGGGCTGAAATGCACAAACGCATCTGCAAGGGCTTGTCGCGCAGACGCCTTAGCGGCCGGAGCGACAGCGTCTTCTAGGTCAAAAATGACGGCATCTGCTGACGTGGCCAAGGCCTTTGCAAACCGGTCGGGTTGACTCGCGGGCACGAATAAAAACGAGCGCGCGTTTGTCAACAACGCTGCCGCAGTGTTGCTGTTTTCAGTGCCAGAGCCAGTGCCTGTTTGAATTGTCTGCGTGGTCGTCATACGTGTCGTCTTGTGTGTAGCCCGGTAGCTCTGCAAGCACGTAGGCGTTAGATGGCTTTGGATGCGCGCAAGGCCGTGATCTCGTCAGGTGTTTTTCCCAGCGATTTCAAAATGGCCTCGGTGTGCTCGCCTATGCTTGGAATGGGGTCCATGCGGTAGGTGTAAGCACTGTTGCGTCCCGGTGGCAGCAGGGCGGGAATATCGCCTGCCGGGGAGCCAACCGTTTGCCACCGCTGCCTGGCCGCTAACTGGGGGTGTGCCCACAGGCCTGCCATGTCATTCATGCGGCCGTTGGCGATGCCGGCATCGTCCAAGCGCGCGCAGACCTGCGTGATGGTGAGTGGCTCAAAAACAGACAAGATAATGGCCCGCAGGTCCTCTCGGTTTTGGCTGCGCAATGCGTTGCTGTTAAAGCGTGGGTCTGCGGTGAGCTCAGGCCGCTCAATGACTTGCTCACAGAAGATTTTCCACTCCCGTTCGTTCTGCAAGCCTAAGACGACGGTCCCGCCATCGCCGGCGCCCGCGCTAAACGGGCCATACGGGTAGATGCTCGCGTGGGATGCGCCCGCGCGTGGCGGTGGGGTTTGACCATCAAAGGCGTAGTACATGGGGAAGCCCATCCACTCACCCAACGCCTCGAGCATGGAGACATCAATGTGGGAGCCCTCACCGGTTTTGCCGCGCAACAGCAGCGCAGACAAAATGTGGGTGTAGCTGTACATGCCTGCGGCGATGTCTGCGATGGAGTTGCCCGACTTGCTCGGGGTGTCGCTGGGACCGGTGACAGATAAAAAACCCGCCTCACTTTGAATCAGCAAGTCATAGGCTTTTTTATCTCGGTACGGCCCGTCGGCGCCGTAGCCTGAGATGTCGCACACAATGAGTTTTGGGAAGGTTGTGTGCAAGGCCTCAAATGACAGACCCATGCGCGCGCTGGCACCGGGTGCCAAATTTTGAACCAATACATCTGCCGTCGCCAATAGCTCACTGAGCACCGCCAGCGCACCGGGCTGTTTGAGGTCGAGTGTGATGCTCTCCTTGGACCGGTTGGTCCACACAAAATGTGACGCCTCACCGTTCACGCGCGCGTCGTAGGCACGCGCAAAGTCGCCGACCTCTGGGCGCTCAACTTTGATGACCCGTGCCCCCAAGTCAGCAAGCTGCCGTGTGCAGAACGGTGCTGCGATGGCGTGCTCTAGGGAGACGACGGTGATACCGTCCAGTGGCTTGATGTCCATGTTTAAAACGAGCGTGGCAAGTCGAGCACGTGCTCAGCAATGTAAGCGTAGATTAGGTTGGTTGAGATGGGCGCAACTTGATACAAACGGGTCTCACGGAATTTGCGCTCCACATCGTACTCGTGGGCAAAACCGAAGCCGCCGTGGAATTGCAAACAAGCGTTGCCTGCTTCCCAGCTTGCCTTGGCGGCGAGGTATTTTGCCATGTTGGCCTCGGCGCCGCAGGCCTCGCCCTTGTCGAATAGGTCACAGGCTTTGTAGCGCATGAGGTTGGCTGCCTCTACTTCCATGTAGGCGTCTGCAATCGGGAATTGCACCCCCTGGTTTTGCCCGATAGGGCGGCCAAAAACGGTGCGCTCTTTCACGTATTGGGTCACACGGTCAATAAACCAGTAGCCATCCCCAATGCACTCTGCGGCGATTAAGGTGCGCTCGGCGTTCAAGCCGTCCAAGATGTACTTAAAGCCTTTGCCTTCTTCGCCAATGAGGTTCTCTTCAGGGATCTCTAAATTCTCAAAGAAGAGCTCATTGGTTTCGTGGTTCACCATATTGGCGATAGGTCGCACCGTCATGCCCGACTGCTCGGCTTCGCGTAGGTTGACCATAAAGATGGACATGCCCTCGGATTTTTTCTTCACCTCTGCCAGTGGCGTGGTGCGGGCTAGCAAGATCATCCAGTCAGAATGCTGTACGCGCGAGATCCACACTTTCTGTCCGTTCACCACATACCGGTCGCCCTTTTTCACAGCGGTGGTTTTTAACTTTGTGGTGTCTGTACCGGTCGATGGCTCGGTCACGCCCATGGACTGCAAACGCCACTCACCCGTGGCAATTTTGGGGAGGTACAAGGCCTTTTGCGCTTCTGAGCCATGCCGTAAGAGGGTGCCCATGTTGTACATCTGCCCGTGGCAGGCACCGGCATTGCCGCCAGAGCGGTTGATCTCTTCCATGATGACAGAGGCTTCGGCCAAACCCAGCCCTGAGCCACCATATTCAGCGGGGATCATGGCCGCCAGCCAACCTGCTTTGGTCAAGGCAGTAACGAAGGCTTCTGGGTAGCCGCGTTGCGCATCGATTTCGCGGTGGTAGGTGTCAGGAAACTCGGCGCACAAGGCGCGCACGGCATCACGGATGTCTTGGTATTGATCAGGCTTTGTCTTAATCATGATGGTGCCTTTAAATTAAAAATGTACGGGGCTGATGGCTAGGTTGATGGGTGCTGCGTATGGGCAGTGGCTGCCACGTCAGGCGGGGGTGTTGCTCAAGCGGACCTCGCCGTTCATGGTGAGGTAGCCATCGTGGTCATTGGCCCAAACGTGCACGGTCTTGCCATCGGCTGATGGCTTGGCGTGTACTTGGAAGGGGTGTAAATCAAAGGTGGGACGTACCGCTTTGAACTCGAAGCCAGCAATCCAAGCGCCAGCCGCATGTCTGCGAACCAGGTCGACCAGGTAGGTCGCAATCAGCGGTCCATGCACGATGAGGCCTGGGTAGCCTTCCACTTCGGTGACGTAACGTCGGTCGTAGTGAATCCTATGGCCGTTGAAGGTGAGGGCAGAGTAGCGAAATAGCAGCACATCATCCGGTGTGATCTCACGGTGCCAAACGCTGTCCGTTGGGGCCATCGTGGGCTCAGGAACGGGGTCACTCGCCTGCGCGGCTGCGCGGTAGACGATGTCGTGTTCTTCGGTGACGGCGATGCCGTCTGCATTATGGAGGGCGTGTTTGACCAGTACAAACAGCAAGTCACCCGAACGCCCCGCTTTGTGCTTGACCGATGCGATAGTGGATTGACGCTCTATGCGTTGACCAAGACGCAAGGGGTTGTTTTGTGCAAAGGTGAGCCGACCACCGGCCCACATGCGACGCGGCAAAGGAATGGGGGGTAGAAAGCCACCGCGCTTGGCGTGGCCATCTGGGCCAATCTCGCTTTGGCGGTGTTGCGGTAGAAAGTACAGCCAGTGCCACATAGGCGGCAAGTCATCACCGTCCTGCGGGAGCGGATCGTCTCGGTCCAACATCGCGCTCATCGCGCGTACGGGCGCACGCGTGATGTCGTCGTTAAGAGCCTCCGTGTTGCCAATCCACGTTTGAAGATGGGCCAAGGTCTCTGGTGTGAGGGCGCTTGCGTCTGATTCCATAGCGTAAATGGGTGTGGCGTGGGTAGTGGATCTGGGCTGTGGTGTCTCGCCCGCAAAGCGGGCATGGCGCGCGCTTCACTGGGCAGACTTTATTTTGCCTGTTTTTTGTTGTGCGCTCAGTCACCGGTGTATTCCCCGGCCCGGCCGCTGCGGCATGCAGCCGCGCATCATGAAGGGTTAACGGCTTCCCATTGACCGAGCGGCAGTCCGTCTAGGGTGTGGTGCCCGATGGCGTAGCGAATCAGCCTGAGCGTGGGCAAGCCCACGGCAGCGGTCATGCGCCGCACTTGACGGTTTCGGCCCTCCCGAATGCGTAGCTCAATCCAATGGGTGGGTTGGTTGAGCCGCACACGTATGGGTGGGTCTCGGTGCCACAACCCGTCAGGCTCTGGCATGGCCTGCGCAAGGGCGGGTCGCGTCAAGCCGTCCTTGAGTCTGACGCCTTCTGATAATTGCGTCAGTTGCGCCTCGGTGGGCGTCCCATCAACTTGCACCCAATAGGTTTTCTCCAATTTGAATGCGGGGCTGGATAGCGTCGCTTGCAAATGCCCATCGTCGGTGAGCAGCAACAAGCCCTCGCTGTCGGCGTCTAAGCGTCCAGCGGCATAAACGTCCGGGAGGTCAATATGGTCTTTCAGTCCCTGCCAGCGGCCTTCTGGGGTGAATTGGCTCAAAACACCATAAGGCTTATTGAATCTGATCAGCATGAGAGCAGTCTATACGCGGCGGCCTAAATAAGCATGCCTAAAATGTCGGCATGGACATCATTACGCAATTCGCCACTCTTTTCTTTCACGCATCCAAAGATCCCGTCATCTGGCTAAGCCAGGTATTTGTCGTGGTTTTTCTGACCTTCGGTAGCAACCGTTTGCTGATGCGTGTGCTCGATAGCTTAAAAGCGCGATTCAAAAAAACGGCGTCGTTGTGGGACGATGTGATCTTGCAAGCGGTGCGTCTCCCGTTGCGTTTGGTCGTGTGGACGCTGGGCTTGACGGCGGTGCTGAGCGTGCTTGAAAACGTGTTTGCCAGCACGATGTTTAGCCTGTGGCCAGATATCCGCCGTGTGAGCTATATCGCTATCTTGGCGCTATTTTTCAGCCGATTTATCCACCAGGCGGAAGTCAATATCATCGACTTAAACCGCGCGAACAAGCCTATGGATGTGACGTCAGCACGCGCGGTGGCCACATTACTGCGTATCACGGTCGTCGCAATTGCCTTCTTGGTTATTTTGGAAACGGTGGGTTATTCGATATCAGGGGTACTGGCTTTTGGTGGCATGAGTGGTGTCGCTGTTGGCTTCGCAGCCAAGGACATGCTGTCAAATTTCTTTGGCGCCTTGATGATCTACTTGGACAAGCCCTTTTTGGTCGGCGATTGGATCTGTTCACCAGACCGAAAAATTGACGGAACGGTTGAGGACATCGGGTGGCGACTGACGCGCATACGTACGTTTGATAAGCGGCCGCTGTACATACCTAACTCCCTGTTCTCTAACATTGCGGTTGAGAACGCCTCACGCATGCAAAATCGCCGCATCTACGAGACAGTTGGCCTTCGCTACGATGACGCAAAGGTCTTAAAGGCGGTTATTGATGACGTGCGATTGATGTTGCAAACCCACCCCGAAATCGACCAAAACTCCACCATGATCGTGCAATTCAACGGCTATGGCGCCTCGGAGCTTGAGTTCATGGTCTACGTGTTCACCAAGACCACTGAATGGCTTAAATTTCAAGCGGTCAAGGAAGATGTGCTGTTCAAGATCATGGATGTCGTAGAGAAGCATGGCGCCGAGTTCGCGTTTCCTACACAAACCACGCATGTGGCGTCTGTTCCACCGGAACTGGCTGGTCGGGTCGAGCGCTAAAACAAGGCCGAGGCGACGACCTCGGCCCTGTATTTAGCTGCCAGTTAGCTTTTGCGCACCCCTGCGTTGGCCGCAGCCAAGGCAATCATGTTGACGAGTCGTCTAACGGTTGCCGAGGGATTCATGATGTGCACGGGTGCACTGCTGCCCATCAAAACGGGCCCCACCGTGACGCCGTCGCTGCTGGTCATTTTCAAGACGTTGAACAGGATGTTCGCGGAGTCGAGGTTGGGGCAGACGAGGACGTTGGCTGAGCCCTCCAGCGTGGTGCCCGGCAAGTAGCTCTTGCGCACCGCTTCGGACATGGCTGCATCCCCATGCATTTCACCGTCGCATGGCACGTCTGGGTTGCTCGCCACAAAGAGGTCGCGCGCGAGTCGCATTTTTTTAGCGGAAGCACTTTGGCTAGAGCCAAAGCTGGAGTGCGACAGGAACGCAACTTTTGGCGGAATACCGAAGCGTTGTACTTCGGCCACCGTCATGGCTGCAATTTCTGCCAGTTGCTGTGCGCTAGGCTCTTCGTTGACGTAAGTGTCCGCGATAAACAAAGTGCGCTCGCCAAGAACCAATGCGTTGCAGGTGCCGTAGGTGCTGGCGCCTTTGGCTTTACCGAGTACATCGTCGATGCGCGATAAGTGCGTGTCAAAGGTGCCAACCAACCCGCACAGCATGCCATCGGCATCGCCACGTGAGACCATGAGGGCGGCAATTAAAGTGTTTGAGCGGCGTACGGCGGCTTTCGCCATCTCTGGCGTGACACCGTGCCGGCCCATGATGGCTTGGTAATGCTCCCAGTAGCTGCGATAGCGTGGGTCGTCTTCGGGGTTGACCACCTCGACGTCTTGTCCAATGCGCATACGCAGTCCCGCTTTTAAGATGCGGGCCTCGATGACGGCAGGTCGGCCCACCAAAATGGGGGCGGCCAATTGCTCGTCTATCGCCTGTTGGCACGCGCGCAAGGCGCGCTCCTCTTCCCCGTCAGCGATGGCAATGCGCTTGTTTTCAGGCTTGGTGCTCGTCGCCGCATCGAAAACAGGCTGCATCAAAATACCGGTCTGATAGATGAAGCGTTGCAAACTCTGGCGGTAAAGCGCCATATCCTTGATCGGACGCGTTGCCACACCAGAGGCCTCAGCGGCGGCGGCGACCGCGGGTGCGATGCGCAGGATGAGACGCGAGTCAAATGGCTTGGGAATCAGATAGTCGGGGCCAAACACCAACTCTTCACCCGCATAGGCCGCTGCGACTTCATCACTGGTTTCTGCTTTGGCAAGGTCGGCGATTTCTCGGACACAGGCCAACTTCATTTCCTCGGTAATGGTGGTTGCACCGCAGTCCAAAGCGCCTCGGAAAATGTAAGGGAAGCACAGCACATTGTTCACTTGGTTGGGGTAGTCCGAGCGGCCCGTTGCGATGATGCAATCGGGACGTGCGGCTTTTGCCAACTCGGGGCGAATCTCAGGCTCGGGGTTGGCGAGCGCCAAAATGACCGGGCTCTTGGCCATGCTCTTGACCATGTCGACCGTCATGACGCCAGGCGCTGAGCAGCCTAAGAAAATATCGGCGCCAGCCACGGCGTCAGCCAGCGTGCGTGCATCGCTGATCTGAGCGAAGCGCGCCTTTGACTCGTCGTAGCCACCGGGGCGGCCTTCGTAGATCAGCCCTTTTGAATCACACATGAAGATGTTTTTAGGCGAAACGCCCAAGCCCACCATCACGTCCAAGCAGGCGATCGCTGCGGCGCCAGCACCCGATACCGCAATTTTGACCTTTGTAATGTCCTTGCCCACCAACTCCATACCGTTCAACATCGCGGCGGCTGAGATGATGGCCGTACCGTGTTGGTCGTCATGGAAAACGGGAATGTCCATGCGCTCACGCAATTTTTTCTCGATATAAAAGCACTCAGGTGCCTTGATGTCTTCGAGGTTGATGCCGCCCAACGTAGGCTCCAAAGCGGCAATGATCTCGACCAACTTGTCTGGATCACGCTCAGCCAACTCGATGTCGAAGACGTCTATGCCTGCAAACTTCTTGAACAAACAGCCCTTGCCCTCCATCACGGGCTTACTGGCCAATGGCCCAATGTCGCCCAAGCCCAGCACCGCGGTCCCGTTGGTGATGACGCCAACCAAGTTGCCCCGCGATGTGTATTCTGCTGCCATGGCAGGATCTTTTTGGATCGCCAAGCAGGGGTAGGCGACGCCGGGGGAGTAAGCCAGTGATAGGTCGCGCTGATTAGACAGAGGCTTGGTTGGTGTGACCGATATTTTTCCGCGGTTAGGACTACGGTGGTATTCCAGCGCGGCATCGCGCAAGGTGTCTTCAGCTGACATATTGGTTTTTCCCCATTCTTCTTTATAGTTTGCGCAAACGCGGAAGGCTAGCTTAATAGATCTCTAAGTGTTCGTGCTATCACTTTGGTGGCGCGACGCAAATCGGCGAGGTCAACGCGTTCGTCTGCGCGCTTTGCATGAGACTCCAGAACCGTTCTCGGCCCGGCGCCGTAAATGACACCGGGGATACCCCGCTCAACATACAGGCGTACATCGGTGTACAGGGGCGTTCCCAGCGCGGGAATAGGCTCGCCAAACACGGTGGTCCCGTGGGTTTGTAATGCATCGACCAGTGGTTGGTTACCCGGCAGGGGCTTCATGGCCTCGCACATGAGTAAGCGCTTGATCTCAATTGAAATACCGGCATCGCTGCGCCCTTGGTTGAAGGCCGCTACCGCGTCGGCCATGACTTGGCGCAAGTTGGCTTCGACGTCAGCAGACTTTTCTTCCGGAATCATCCGCCTATCGAGTTTGAAGCTCACCTTACCCGGCACCACATTGGTGTTGGTTCCGCCGGTGATCATGCCGACGTTTAGATACGGGTGGGTGATGCCCTCGACCTGAGAGTGCACCTGCTTGTAGAGCACGTTTTGCGCATACAGCTCGGTGAGGATGGCGTTGGCACCTTGCATGGCGTCGACGCCGCTTTCTGGAATGGCGGCGTGCGCCATGTTGCCGTGTACCGTGACTTCCATCTGTAGGCAGCCGTTGTGTGCGGTGATCACTTGGTAGCTAAAGCCGGCGGCAATCATCAGGTCCGGCTTGGTCAGGCCCTGAGACAGCAAGTAGTCTGGGCCAAGCAAACCACCAAACTCTTCGTCGTAGGTAAAGTGCAGCTCGACGTTGCCTTTGAGCGTCTCGCGGGTGCTGAGCGCCTCAATGGCTCGCAGGGCGAAGGTGAAGGTTGAAAAGTCGCACTTGCTCACCGCCGTTGCACGACCGTACATTTTGCCGTCCACGATATCGCCCGCATAGGGGTCGTGGGTCCAACCCTCACCCGGTGGAACCACGTCGCCGTGCGCGTTCAAGGCGATGGTCTTACCGCCGGTACCAAAGGGACGGCGAACGATCAGGTTGGTGAGGGTTTCTAGTCCGTTGGCGGTGACCAGCTCCTGTGGGGGCGCATGCTGCTCGGCGGTGTAGCCGAAGTCTTGCAGCAGCTCGGCAGTGCGCAAGGCGTGGGGCGTGTTGTTACCGGGTGGGGTATCGGTGGGGACCGCTACCAGCGCTTTGAAGAACTGGACTTGCTCATCAAAGTGTTGATCGATCCAGTCGTCTAATTGGGCGTAATCGCTTTCGTGGCGCATCGGATTCCTTCTTAATGGTGTGGGGTGCTTGGCTAGTGGGGTGACAGGTGCGTGAGCACATGCATCAACGCGTCAATGCTCAGTTGCATGTCGTCCGCAGTGGTGGACTCCAATGGGTTGTGGCTGATGCCCGCATTTTCTCCACGCACGAATAGCATGGCTTGCGGCATCACTTCATGCAGTTTCATGGCGTCGTGTCCGGCGCCACTGGGCATGCTGAAGACGGGTAGGCCTTGGGCCTTGACGGCATCCGACCAACGCTGTTGCCAGACGGGATCGCTGGGTGCGGCAGATGCGCGAACGGTTTCGCTTAGTTGGTAGTCGACTTGGCGTGCTGTGCATATCGCGTCTAGCTTGCTCAGAATGTCAGATGCCAAGGCGTCGCGTTGTCCATCGTTGGGCGCGCGCATATCCAAGCTGAAGTGGCACTGACCCGGGACGACGTTGATAGACCCATTGGGGACATTGAGCATGCCAATGGTGGCGACGGAGTCACCGTCTTGTATGGCACGTTGCTCTGCGTAAACCGCGAACTCGGCCAGGGCGGCGACGGCGTCACGTCGGCGATCCATGGGGGTGGTTCCGGCGTGGCTAGCCATGCCATTGATTTGACCGACATAGCGAATGCTACCGTTGATGGAGGACACCACGCCCAGTGGCAAGTGCATCTCATTTAATACCGGGCCTTGCTCAATATGGACCTCTATGAACCCCAAGTAGTTGGCGGGGTTGCGTGCGAGTGCGGGAATGTCCTTGGGGTTGAGGCCTGCCTGTGCCATGGCGTCACGCATGGTGATGCCGTCTGCGTCGGTTTGGTCTAGCCACGCGTGGTTGAACTGTCCCACGACGGCGCCTGAGCCCAAGAAAGTGGCCTTGTATCGCTGACCCTCTTCTTCGGCAAAGCCAATGACTTCAAAGTGAAACGGCAGGCGTTGACCGGCGGCATGCAAGGTCTTAACGCAGGCCATGGGGGCGTAGATACCCAAACGCCCATCGTACTTACCGCCATTGCGCACGGTGTCGTAATGAGAGCCGGTCATGAGTGTTTTGGCGTTGGCATCTTCCGCGCGGTAGATGCCAACCACGTTACCCACCGCGTCGATTTCAACCTGATCAAAGCCACACGCCAACATATCGGTTTGCAATTGTTTCGCAACCGCTTGGTGGGCTTCGGTGAGATAGGTCACGGTCAGTTCGCCGCGTGCGCTCGCACCACGATCGCTGTGCTGGGCTAAGGACTCTTGCCAATCCCACACCAAGTTGCCGAGGTGGGGCGCTTGTCCAAACTTGTCGTTGAGCCTGATCTCAGCGATTCGGTGTATGTTGCGTATGCACTCGGCCCGTTCATATTCTGGGTGACCATGCACCCGGCGCTCAAGCGTGGCAATGATTTGGGCCTTGCTCAAACCAAGGCCGCGTGGTCCGCGTACCGCCACAATGAACGGGAAGCCGAAGCGCGCGTTATAGGCGCTGTTGAGCGATTGAATGCGCTCAAATTCTTGCGGCGTGCACTGCGTGAGTCCAGCGGTTTGTTGTTCGTTTGTTGACTCTGCCGTTAGTGTGTTGGACACCATCGCTTTGCCCGCTAACTCCGGGTGGGCGCGTATGAGGGCCAGCTGGGCATCTTCGCCGCCCGCGTCTAGCGTTTGTGCGAGCGCAAACTTGAGGGCGGCAAGGGTTGCAAAGGGACGCTGCGCCATGGCCTGCTCTGCTATCCATGGTGAGTGCTCATAGACGCCGTCTAGCAGGGCCACCGCTTCCGATAGCGGGGCGGTATTGAGTTGTTCAATCGTGAGGTGGGGCATGCGTCTGTCTATTCAAGCGTTTGAGGGGGTTATGCGGCGCAAGGGTGGGTGTCGCGCCAGTGGTTGGCAATGTCAATGCGTCGTGCCACCCAAACCTGTTCGTGTTGGCCGATATAGTCCAAAAACCGCGTAATCGCCGCAATGCGCCCCGGGCGACCCAGCAACCGGCAGTGCATGCCAATGCTCATCATCTTGGGGCGGTTGAGGCCCTGGGGGTCTCCCTCCGCATAGAGACAGTCGAAGCTGTCCTTGAGGTACTGAAAGAAGGGGTCGCCGTAAGCGTAGCCTTGTGGCAGCGCAAACCGCATGTCGTTGCAGTCCAAGGTGTAGGGAACGATGAGTTGATGGCTGTCTGCGCCATCACTCTTACGTACCTTCATCCAAAAGGGCAGGTCATCCCCGTAGTAATCAGCGTCGTAGGCAAAGCCGCCAAAGTCGGCCACGATTTGGTGTGTGTTCGGGCTGTCTCTGCCGGTGTACCAGCCCAACGGACGTTCGCCGAGCAGACGGGTCATGATGGCCATGGCCTCGGCCATGTCCGCAGCCTCTTCGGCCTTTGGGGTGTTTTGGTAATGGATCCACTTTAAGCCGTGGCATGCCACTTCGTGCCCTAAGTCAACAAAAGCTTGCGTAATATCGGGAGACCGCTGCAACGCAGTCGCGACACCAAAAATGGTGAGTGGGTAGCCTTTGGCTTCGAATGCGCGCAACAAACGCCAAACACCAGCGCGTGACCCGTACTCGTAAATGCCATCCATGCTCATGTGCCTATCGGGGTAGCTGGCTGGGTTGAACATTTCTGAGAGAAATTGTTCGGAGCCTGCGTCACCGTGCAGTACGTTGTTTTCGCCGCCTTCTTCGAAGTTCAAGACGAACTGAACCGCGATGCGCGCTTGAGATGGCCACTGCGCATGCGGGACGTCACGACCATAGCCGTGGAGATCGCGGGGGTAATCTTTGGTGCTGTCGTAAATCATGGTGTGCGGTACAAAAAGGGGCGGTTAAAAAAGGGGCGATTAAAAAAGGACGTATGGCGTTGTCTTACCAATTGCCCGCCGTAAACGTGAGGCTGCGCTCCACACCGTCAAGGTGTTCGGACATGAGGGCAAGGACACGTTGCTCGTCCTTCGCCTCCATGGCGTCAACCAATATCGTGTGTTCTTTACTTGAGCACGCAGCGTCTTGTGTGCTTTGGTACATCAAGGTGACCAGCGCACAGCGCGAGATCAGATCCTGCAGGATGTCTGCTAAGACCGCGTTGTCCAGCAACTCTGCGATGCGCACGTGGAAATTACCCAAGAGCTCGGTCCGCACACTGGGGTCGGTTTGTGAGACCGCTGCCTGTTCTTTTGCAATGTGGGCCCGCAGTATTTTGATTTTTTGTGGGGTGGCTGTACGCGCAAACTGCACGGCCATGTTGCACTCCAACATGCGCCTAACCGAGAACACCTGCCTGGCCTCTTCAACCGATGGGCTCGCCACGAACGCCCCCCGTGCTGGCTCCATACGGACGAGTCGGTTTTGACTCATGCGAAACAAGGCCTGACGCACCAGGGTGCGCGACACGTTGTGGTGATCGGCGAGCTTTTGCTCAGCGAGTTTGGTGCCCGGTTCTAGGCGGTGCTCGACAATTGCTTTGGTCAATGCCTTAACAATTAGGTCGGTGGATGAGGTTTCCATAGCGAAATAATAGCGGAACAACACAAAATTGTATACAATTTTTCTAACGCAAGTCAGGTCGCCTGTAAATTGAGAGGAAAGAAGCCCATGGGATTGAGTACACACGTTTTGGACACCATGCATGGTTGTCCTGCTGCTGGGATGGCGGTCACCTTACTGGCTACCGACGGGGCGACCGCCCAAGTTTTGAAGCAGTTCGTGCTCAACGCCGATGGTCGAAACCCCGATGGTCTGCTGATTGATCATGCGGCGCTTCGTCCCGGTACCTACCGCCTCGAGTTCGATGTGGGGGGCTATTTCGAGGCACGTGGCGTTGACTTGCCAAAACCCAATTTTCTGAACCGGGTGGGCATTGACTTTGGCGTTGCACAAGCGGACGCGCATTACCACGTGCCGCTGTTGGTGAGCCCTTGGAGTTATTCGACCTACCGGGGAAGTTAAGACCCTCAGACCTGCAACGCGCGACCCCACGTTTTGGTGTCGCGGTTATTTGCCGCGTTGTCCCTCGGTCAGGGTCGCCAGTTGAAACAGGCCTGACTGGTCATAAAGCCACACATCGGTGTACACCACGCCTGGCATGTGTATGGGGGCTGGGTAGGGCGCAGCCTGTTTTGCTATGCGCTCAATGTCGGCCATGATGTCCGGGCGGTGCCAAGGCGCACGCACCCAGCGCGAGGTGACGAATTCGCCGAGGCTGTCAATGTGAACCTCAAAGACGGCGACGGACGCAATGAGCGGCGGCAACCGGCCTTTGTAGATGCGTGTGGGGTAGGTGCGATAGAGATGCTCGGCGGCATCTCGGCGGTAATCCAACGGCGTGGTCGCGGTTGATGAAAAGTCGGGGCTGGGCTGTGGGGCTGGTTCAGCCAAGACAGGCGCTGATACGGCTAGCTCGGTGACGGGCGTGGCAACGGTTTGGCTGCCGGCCGCGCCGGCTGCCACCACGAGTGCCATGCAGATTGCGACGGCGTTAAGACCCCGAGGACGCAGCGAGCTGGCCCTATGCACAGGGCGGCGCGGCATGAGGTTGAGGGACGTGTCGGTCAAAAAGGGTGGGCATCACATGTTTAGAGCGGCGGCCGATCGCAAAATGCACAACGCACAATGCAAAACGCGAGATACAGAGCGTACCGCGCAAAAGTGTAACTGTTGTCAACGGTATATGGTTAAAAAGCCGGGCGTGTTGGCTTGTTGGTTGCGTACTTATGGCTGACTTTTGCGTGGACCCATCCGGTGGTGAGTCCGTACGTCGACCGGCCACGGCCGTTTTTTGCTCTGATAGCGTCAAGTCTTCGCTAAAATGATGTGCATTCCCCAACAGCCAGATGCGCCCACCGCAAAGCGAGGGTGTCGACGGCTCGTTTTTTATTTTGCTGTTTTCGGACCCCATGCATGACACAAGTTACCAACACCGTTCGTTTTGTTCTCGACGGTGAGATCATGGAGGCGCAAGGCGTGCGTCGAACGACCACCGTCTTGGACTATTTGCGCGACGATATCCAGCGCACAGGTACGAAAGAGGGTTGTGCCGAAGGGGACTGCGGTGCCTGCGTGATCATGGTCGGCGAGCTGAATGCAGCGGGCACAGGCATTGATTACAAGCCCGTGAACAGTTGCATACAGTTGCTGCCTGCGTTGGACGGCAAATCGCTGAAGACGGTGGAAAGTCTCAAGCGTGCGGACGGTAGTCTGCACCCCGTACAGTCCGCAATGGTTGACTGCCACGGCTCGCAGTGCGGCTTTTGTACGCCTGGTATCGTGATGAGCCTGACCAACATGGTGCAGACCAATACCAGCCCAACACGCAGCGATGTGGCGAACGCTCTGAGCGGCAATCTGTGCCGTTGCACGGGTTACATCCCCATTATTGACGCGGCCTTGAAGGCCTGCAGTCAACCCGTGGCAGCTTTGAAAGTGGACGACCAGGCCGATATTCCCCTCCTGAATGAGATTCGTCGCCCGCAGCACCCCACGCTCAGTTTGGATGGTGACATTGTGGTGCAACCCGTTGTCCGGACGCGCAAAGGCAGTGAGTTTGTGTCGCCCTCAACAGTCGATGAGGTGGCGGCTTACTTGACCTCGTTTCCGGATGCCAAGTTGCTCGCGGGCAGCACCGAGTTTGGCTTGCAGGTAAATAAGCAGTTCTTACGTCCAAAAAATATTTGCTATCTGGGCAATGTGACGTCGTTGGGGGAGGTCTCCGAGACGGCGCAGGCTTGGACCATTGGCGCGGCGGTGCCGTTAGCGACTGTCGAGGTGTTGGTGAAGAACGCCTACCCCGATTTTTCTGAGGTGTTGCGTCGTTTCGGCTCACCACCCATTCGCTCCACTGCCACGCTGGCTGGCAACATCGTGAATGGCTCGCCCATCGGTGACACCATGCCTTGCCTGATGGCTTTGGGCGCCACGCTGACCCTGCGCAAAGGCGCGGCCACCCGCAGTGTTGCGCTGCAAGATTTTTACACGGGCATGAAGCAGAGCGTTTTGCAAGCAGGTGAGTTTGTAACGGCGGTGGTACTGCCTAAACCCACGGCCAAACAGGTGTTCCGCGCGCACAAAATTTCCAAGCGATTTGAGCAAGACATTTCAGCAACGTGTTGTGCAGTCGCTTTTAGCCTGAACGGTGATGTCATGACGGATGTGCGCATCGCCTACAACGGCCTGGCACCATCGCCTTGCCGTGCCCCGAAGCTGGAGGCCGTCCTTGAGGGTAAAAACGCAGCCCAAGTGACGGCAGACGCCTTGGATGCCGCCATTGCCGCAAGCTTTACAGCACGCGATGGCTTGCGTGCAACCTGGGCCTACCGCTCATTGGTTGCCCGTAATTTGGTCATGCAATTTGTTGAAGAAGCTGCCACGTCAGCACAGGAGGCCTAAGCCATGAACGCACCGACAGACATCAAAGCCCTCTTGACCGCTGGCCAACAAGGCAAAGAGTTAATTCACGAGTCCGCGCATCTGCACGTGACTGGCGAGGCGGACTATACCGATGACATCCCTGAGCACCGTGGCACGGTTTACGCCGCCATTATCAAGTCCCCCGTGGCGCACGGAGAGTTAATCGGCGAGGGTGTGGATCGCGAGGCGATTTTGGCGATGCACGGGGTGATTGCGGTGTTTACTGCGAAAGATATTCCTGGCGAAAACAACTGCGGCCCGATCATTCATGACGACCCTTTCTTGGCTGAAGGTACCGTTCAGTTCATTGGCCAGCCGGTAGCGGTGGTGGTGGCGCGTGACATGTTGTATGCGCGTGAGGCCGCGTTTAACGCGCAGGTCACGGTCAAGGAGCTCCCGGCCATCTTGACTATCGATGATGCGATGGCGGCACAACAATTTGTCATGCCCCCCAAAGGCATCACACGCGGAGATCCCGCGGGCGTGATGGCCAAGGCGCCTCGCCGTTTGCAAGGGGTGACCGAGTGTGGTCAGCAAGAGCAGTTTTATCTTGAGGGCCATATCAGCTATGCGGTCCCACGTGAAGACGGGCAACTCACACTGTATGTGTCTACCCAACACCCAGACGGCAACCAACGGGAGGCCGCTGCGGCGCTGAACCTGACCACGGCAGATGTGGAGGTCATTTGTCGTCGTATGGGCGGTGCGTTCGGTGGTAAGGAAGGCAATGCCAGCATCTTCTCGCAAAGCGCGGCCTTGGCAGCGCACAAGCTAAAGCGCCCAGTCAAGTTGCGAGTGAATCGCGACGACGACATGATGATCACGGGAAAACGTCACGACTTCCGATTGGCGTATGACATTGGCTTTGACGACGAGGGCCACATTTTGGCCGCCGACTTTGAGTTGGCGTCGCGCTGTGGTTATAGCTGTGACTTCTCAGGCCCTGTGAATGACCGTGCGGTCTTGCACATTGACAACTGCTATTACCTGCCCAACCTGCACATCATTAGCCACCGCTGTAAGACCAACACGCAGAGCGCCACCGCGTTTCGTGGTTTTGGCGGCCCCCAGGGTATGTTTGGCATTGAGACGGTGATCGAAGAAATCGCAACCACGCTGGGTAAAGATCCCGTGGAGATTCGACTCAAGAATCTGTACCGCGATCCGTCGGTGTCTGGCGACGCTCAAAGCATGGTCACTCAGTATGGGCAAACCATTGAGGACTTCGTGGCAGACAAAGTCATTGACCAGCTGTTGAACGAAAGTAAGTATTACGCGCGTCGTCAAGAGGTAGTAGCCTTCAATGCAAACAGCCGTTATCGCAAGCGCGGTTTGTCCTTGGTGCCCTTGAAATTTGGTATCTCGTTTACGGCGACCATGCTGAATCAGGGTGGTGCGTTGGTGAACATATACATGGATGGCTCCGTGGTCGTGAACCACGGTGGTACGGAGATGGGGCAGGGCCTCAATACCAAAATGGCGCAGGTTGCGACCGACGCGCTGGGCGTTGACTTTAAGTTGGTTCGCGTCACAGCAACCGATACGCAAAAGGTGCCCAATGCGTCTGCAACCGCAGCGTCCAGTGGTGCCGACATCAACGGCGCAGCCGTTGCCAACGCCTGTGGCCCATTGCGTGAACGTTTGCAAGCGGTCGCTGCGAATATGTTGGGCTGTGAGCCCAGCAACGTCCGCATCGAAGGCGGCCAAGCGATGCGTGCCGACGGCAGCTCTGACCAAGTGGTTGCATGGAAAGACCTCGCCAAGCAGGCGTGGCTGGACCGCGTAAGCCTGAGCTCCAGCGGCTTCTACATGACGCCTGACATTGCCTACGACTTCATGACCTTGCAGGGCAAGGCGTTCTATTATTTCTGCTACGGCGCAGCGGTTACGGAAACAGAAATTGACACCCGCACCGGCGAGTGGTGGCTGACAGGCGTGGACATCGTGCACGACGCGGGTCAGTCCATCAACCCCGCCATTGACAAGGGTCAGATCGAGGGTGCCTACGTGCAGGGCATGGGTTGGCTCACGATGGAAGAGATTATTTGGGACAAAAAGGGCAAGTTGTTGACCCATGGCCCCAGCACCTACAAGATCCCGGTGGCGGGTGACATTCCGTCGCATTTCAATGTGTCGTTCTTTGCCAATCAAAACGTCAAGCCTACGCCGTTCCGCAGCAAAGCGGTGGGCGAGCCGCCACTCATGCTCGCGCTGTCCGCCTACTTCTCACTGCGGGATGCGGTGGGTGCCGTGGCACCGGGCAAGGTGGTTCAAATGGATGCGCCTGCCACGCCCGAGTGCGTGCTGATGGCTTGCGAGGCGATCAAGCGCGCCTAACGCAGTGATCGCCAATGACCTTGCGCGTGCGCGTGCCCTGCTTGGCACCTGCACCCTCGTGGTGGTGCGTGTGGGGCAGGTGCAGGGGTCTGTACCGCGTGAAACGGGGGCATGGATGGTGGTATCCACGGACCACGTCATAGGCACCATTGGTGGCGGGCGATTGGAGTGGGATGCCATTGCGTACGCGCGGCATTTTATGGCCCGTGTGCGTCAGCCAACGGGGGCTGCCAACCCGCCACTTTCCGACGCGTCTCTGACGGATAGTAAACACTTCAAGCTCGGCCCGTCCTTGGGGCAGTGTTGTGGCGGGGCGCTGGATATTCTGTTTGAAACCATTCCCGCCACCTTGACGCCTGAGCGGCAGGCCCAGTGGCTGCAGGCCCTTGATGTGCCTCGCCAACCCATCGCCTTGTTTGGCGGTGGTCACGTGGGACACGCCCTTGAGATGGCGATGCGGGCATTGCCCTTTGACCTGTTCTGGGTGGATAGCCGCGACGGTATCTTTCCCGATGACCTACCCCCGCATGTGCTGGCCGAGCACTCTAGCCCCGTGCACGATGCGGTGGCTGATATCAAGCCAGGCGCATGGGTCTTGATCATGAGCTTTAGCCATGCAGAGGACTTAGACGTGCTCCTCGCCTGCCTCGCGCGTCAGCGGGCCCACGGTGACCTACCATTTATTGGGCTTATCGGTAGCGCCACCAAGTGGGCGAGCTTTTCCAGCCGCGCTCGCGCCAGAGGCTTCACGCCGTCCGAGCTCGATCACATCACCTGTCCCATTGGTCTACCGGGCATCGCGGGGAAAGAGCCCGCGGTCATCGCCGCGAGCGTGGTGGCCCAGCTCTTGGGCTTGCGCGCAGCGTAAGCCACGTAGCCACTTCCGCGTATTTTTAGTTCGGTTTGGGTAGGTTGCGGGGTTTCCCCTAGGTGCATATTTGGACGAGCCGCGCCATCATGGGAGACCATCCTCAAAATGGGGGTGTATCGCGGAAGTGGCGTTTTTGTCGCCCATCCAGCGGGCTATATTTGAAACCGCATTGTTTTTTGCTTACAGGAGAGACGAGAGATGCAAGTGCAACTAACCGTTAATGGCAAAGCCGTTAAGGCCGACGTGCCGGATAACACCCTATTGGTCGAGATGCTGCGTGAAAATCTCAGCCTGACCGGGACGCACGTGGGCTGCGATACCTCTCAGTGCGGCGCATGTACCGTCATCATGAATGGCGACGCTGTGAAGTCATGTAGCGTTTTGGTCGCTCAGGCACAGGGCGCTAGCGTAGAAACCATTGAAGGCTTGGCCGAAGCCGACGGCACGCTGCACCCGATGCAAGCGGCCTTTAAAGAGTGTCACGGCCTGCAGTGCGGCTTCTGTACGCCCGGCATGGTCATGAGTGCAGTCGATCTCGTGAAAAAGAATCCCAAGGTGAGCGAGAGCGAGATTCGCGACTGCCTGGAGGGCAACATTTGCCGTTGCACGGGCTATCAAAATATCGTTAAAGCCGTCGCCATGGGACGCGACAATATGGTCGGCTGAGCGCTGGCTGCATCGATTTGTTAAGCCGTTGGGATGCATAGCGGCTTGCCTGTTTTTTGACCATTGAGGAGTTTTCATCATGGGTGCTTCAGATTTTGCTAACTTGCCGCACATCGGCGAGTCTGTCCTGCGCAAAGAGGACGTTCGCTTCCTGACCGGTGCAGGTCAGTACACAGACGACATCAAAATTGCGAATCAAACGCAAGCGATATTCGTCCGATCACCACACGCCCACGCCAACGTGAAGAGCGTAAATACCGAGCGCGCGCTGGCGATGCCAGGCGTGGTGGCGGTGTTTACTGGCAAGGACATCGACGGAAAAATGGGGGGGTTGCCCTGCGGTTGGTTGATCAATAACAGTGCGGATGGCACGCCCATGGCGGAGCCGCCACATCCTATCTTGGCGATCGACAAGGTGCGCTACGTTGGCGACCATGTGGCCATGGTGGTGGCTGAAACGCTGCAACAAGCCAAAGACGCTGCGGAAGCGGTGGACGTGGTTTACGACGTGTTGCCCGCTTCCGTAAGCTGCGCGCAGGCCAAGGTCGGTGCGCCGTTGCACGCAGAGTCTGCTAACAACAACTGCTACAAGTGGGCGCTGGGCGATAAAAGCGCGGTGGACTCGGCCTTCCAGAGCGCGGCGCATGTGACGCGTCTCGATTTGGTGAATAACCGCTTGATACCCAATGCCATGGAGCCTCGCGCGGCCATCGGCCTGTATAACCGTGCCAGTGACGAGTACACCCTGTACGTCGCCAATCAAAACCCACACGTTGAGCGCTTGTTAATGACGGCGTTCGTGCTCAGCTTGCCCGAGCACAAGGTGCGCGTTATTGCCCCAGACGTTGGCGGTGGTTTTGGATCCAAAATTTACCTGTACGCCGAAGACGTGGCGCTCACATGGGCCTCCAAGCAAATCAACCGCCCTATTAAGTGGACGGCGGATCGTGGCGAGGCTTTCTTGAGCGACGCCCATGGTCGTGACCACGTGAGCACGGCCGAGATGGCGATGGATAAGGACGGTAATTTTTTAGCGATGCGTGTGCACACGGATGCAAACTTGGGTGCGTATCTCTCGACATTCGCGACCGCTGTGCCCACCATCTTGTATGCGACATTGCTGGCAGGTCAATACACGACGCCTCAGATTTACGTCGAGGTTGATTCTTGGTTTACGAACACCGCGCCTGTCGATGCGTATCGTGGTGCAGGTCGTCCTGAGGCCACGTATTTGGTGGAACGCCTCGTGTCGCGTTGCGCGTGGGAGATGGGGTTGTCGCAAGCGGAAATCCGCAAGCGTAACTTCATTTCATCTTTCCCTTACCAGACCCCAGTGGCGTTGCAGTACGACACGGGTGACTTCCATACCTTGATGGATAAGGCCAATAAACTCGGTGACGTTGATGGCTTCGAGGCACGAAAGACCGCATCGGCGGCTAAGGGCTTGTTGCGTGGTATCGGCTACTCCAGCTATATCGAGGCGTGCGGCCTGGCTCCCAGTAATATCGCCGGTGCCTTGGGCGCGCGTGCGGGCTTGTTTGAGTGTGGCGAAGTGCGGGTTCACCCCACGGGTAGCGTGACGGTCTTTACCGGTTCGCATAGCCATGGTCAAGGCCACGAGACCACGTTTGCACAAGTCGTTGCTGCCCGTTTGGGTATTGAGGTGGATCAAGTTGATATCGTGCACGGTGATACGGGGCGCGTACCGTTCGGTATGGGTACCTACGGTTCGCGCTCGATTTCTGTGGGCGGTGCTGCCATCATGCTGGCGCTCGATAAGATTGAAACCAAAGCCAAAAAAATCGCGGCCCACTTGCTGGAATCTAGCGATGCCGATATCGAGTTTGCCAACGGTGAATTCACGGTGAAGGGTACCGATAAAAAAGTACCTTTTGGGCAGGTTGCGCTCACCGCGTATGTGCCACACAACTATCCTTTGGATAAGTTGGAGCCTGGTCTGAACGAGACGGCGTTTTACGACCCCACCAACTTCACGTTCCCAGCGGGCACCTATATTTGCGAGGTCGAAATTGACCCGGCCACCGGCACCACGCGCGTTGATTCATTCACAGCAGTGGATGACTTCGGAACCATCATCAACCCCATGATTGTGTTGGGACAGGTTCACGGCGGCTTGGCGCAAGGTATTGGTCAGGCATTGCTAGAGAATTGCGTCTACGACGAGGAGACTGGCCAGTTGCTGACGGGTAGCTTCATGGACTACACCATGCCACGCGCGGATGACTTCCCAGAGTTCAAGATTGACAACAACAGCACGCCATGTACCCATAACTCATTGGGTACCAAGGGCTGCGGTGAGGCGGGTGCCATTGGCTCACCGCCAGCAGTGATCAATGCGGTGCTTGATGCGCTGCGCGACGTCGGTGTGACGGACTTTGATATGCCTGCGTCGCCTGGCCGCGTTTGGGCAGCGATTCAGAAAGCAAAGGCCTAAGCGCCACGCCATCTCACAGCATTTACCAATTGGAGTAACAATATGTACACATTTGAATATAAAAGCGCCTCTAGCGTGGACGATGCCGTTAAGGCTATGGGCGAGGGCGCTCAGATACTGGCCGGCGGACAGACGCTACTAGCGACGATGAAGCAGCGTTTGGCAGCGCCAAGCGCCTTGGTGGATTTGGGCAAGATCAGCGGCCTCAGCGGTATCAAAAAAGAGGGCAATCACCTGGTGATTGGTGCGATGACGTCTCACGCGGATGTTGCCAATGACCCCACCGTTCAGAGCACCATTCCTGCGTTGGCTGCGTTGGCAAGTCAAATTGGTGACCGTCAGGTGCGCGCGCGCGGCACCTTGGGCGGTTCAGTGGCTAACAACGACCCCGCGGCCTGCTACCCCAGCGCGGTGTTGGCGCTGAATGCGACGGTTCACACCAACAAGCGAACCATTGCGGCGGATGACTTCTTCCAAGGGATGTACACCACCGCGTTGGAAGAGGGAGAAATGATCACCGCAATTGCGTTCGAGATTCCCGAAAAGGCGAACTACATGAAGTTCAAGCAGTCGGCCTCTCGCTTTGCGCTCGTCGGTGTGTTTGTGGCCAAGTCGAGCGCAGGTGCTCGGGTTGCCGTGACAGGCGCCGCCTCGTGCGTATTCCGTCACGCCGGGCTGGAGCAGGCACTGTCGGCTAACTTCTCGCCCAGCGCGGTGAGCGGTGTTGCTGTGGATGCAGGGGATCTGAACAGCGATATTCACGCCAATGCGGCGTATCGCGCAAGCCTGATCTCTGTGATGACCGAGCGCGCAGTGGCGGCAGCTAACGGCTAAGGTAAGCCTTAGAATTCGTCAAGAGTCTTGTTCGAGGGTGTTTCTGTGAAGTCTGTTGACGATTTAATAAGTGCCTTGCAGTCTGTTGGCTATTACGCCGACAGACGCTTGGCAACCGCTGTTTTTTTGGCCATGCGTTTGCAACGCCCCTTGCTACTGGAGGGCGAGCCGGGTGTTGGTAAAACAGAGCTGGCAAAGGCCTTGTCTGCGGTGCTTTCTCGCGACCTGATTCGCTTGCAATGCTACGACGGCATGGAGCAGCGGGAGGCACTGTACGAGTGGAACTACACCGCGCAGCTGATCCACATGCGTGCAGCAGAGAGCGCTGTGGCGGCTAAAGGCCTGTCGTCTGAAGGCGTCGCGACACTCGAAAAAGAGGTCTATGACGTAAAGTATCTGATCAGCCGCCCGTTGCTGCAAGCCTTGCAGGCGCCAGCGCCCGGCGCCGTTTTGCTGATAGATGAGGTTGATCGCGCCGACCAGCCTTTTGAGGCCTTTTTATTAGAGTACCTCGGTGAGTACCAAGTGACCATTCCCGAGATGGGCACGGTGAAGGCGACCAGCCAACCGCTCACGATACTCACCAGTAACCGCACGCGCGAGCTAAATGACGCGGTGAAACGGCGTTGCCTCTACCACTGGTTGGACTACCCTAGCCGCGAGCGTGAGCTGGATATTGTTCGGGCGCGCGTGCCCGAAGCCAGTGAGATGTTGTCGGCGCAAGTGGCGAGCATGGTGCAGCAGTTGCGTACACAGCCATTTGCCGGCGCCTTCCAGCGCGCCCCAGGCATTGCCGAAAGCGTTGATTGGGCCAAGGCGTTGGTTGCGATGGACACCTTGGTGGTTGATCCCGAGGTCATGCAAGATACCGCGGGTATTTTGTTCAAGCAGCGTGATGACATCGCTGCCATGACGCAGGCACTGGCGGGTGACCTGCTGGAGGCAGCGGCGGCCAGCGAGCAAGACGCTAAGGCGGGCGGCCTGACGCCGCGCCCGACGCCACCGAGCGCGGCATCACTGATGTGAATTTATGACGGTCACTGCGGAGCCAAGCCATGCCTTGGGGGATGCGCGCACGGGCAAGATGCCTGGCAATGTACTTGGGTTTTGTCGTGCCTTGCGACGTGCGGGCCTGACCTTAGATAGCGCCCGTATTGCGCTCTCCATTAAGGCACTGGACACAGTAGGTTTACAAAATCGCGGGGATGTCGCTGCCGCAATGGAGTCGGTGTTGGTACACCGTGGTCAAGACCGTTTTATTTTCCGCGAGCTGTTTGATGCGTATTTTCGAGATCCGAAGATGGCGAATCAGTTGTTGGCACAAATGCTTCCGACCGCTCAGGGTCAGTCTGCCCCCGACAATCGGCGTGCACGTGTTCGCGAAGCACTTAACCCTCCGAAGATCGCACCGAAAGACAGTCCGCCTCAGTCAGAGACGCCGATTGAGCTGGATGCGGCGATGACCGCCAGCGAGGCCAATCGCCTGCGTTATGCCGACTTCAACACCTTGACAGCGAGTGAGTATCAGTTGATTTCGCAGCTGGTGCAAGATATTCCGCTGCCGCTTCCTAAGTGGCGAAGCCGTCGTTTACAAGCGTCACCGCGTGGTTCGCGCTTGGACTGGGGCAAGTTACTGAGGCAGAGTGCGCAGGGCTATGGCGTCCCGCCCAAATTGCCTCGGCGAGCCCGCAAGGATATGCCACCGCAGTTGCTCATATTTGTGGATGTGTCCGGGTCAATGGAGCGCTACGCGCGCCTGTTATTGGCTTTTCTGCATGCGGCGACCCAGGCGAAGCCCGGTGGGCGCGTCATGCCCGTTCGGCATGTTTTTGCCTTTGGGACCCAACTGACGCCTCTCACCCAAGCCTTTAACGAAGGGGATGCTGATGCCATGTTTGCGCACGTTAACCAATGCGTCTCGGATTTTGCGGGTGGGACGCAATTGGGCCAGAGCCTAGAGCAGTTTCAGCGTGGGCACGGTCGTATCTTATCTAGTGGGCGGACGGTATGTCTTATCATCTCGGATGGCTTAGACACGGGGTCGGATACGGTTTTGGAGCAGGCCTTAAATTGGTTAAAGTTACGCAGTGACCGTCTGTTGTGGTTGAATCCGTTGTTGCGTTTCGAGCAATACACGCCCACCGCACGCGGGGCCACTGTCTTAAGTCGCAACGTCGATGCGATGCTGGCTGTTCATAATGTGGATAGCTTGAAAATGCTGGCGCAGAGTATTGCGGCAGTGATGCGGGCCTGAAGAGGCCGGCGTCGATTTATTTTTTGTATAAGGAGTAGTTACATGCAGATGCAAGGTAGTCGCGAGTTGATCGTGTCGCAACAAATTGCTTGGGATGCGCTGAATGACCCTGAGGTTTTAAAGGCCTGCATCCCGGGTTGTGATCGCGTGGAGTTGAGCGGCGACAACCAATACAACATTGGCATGGCGCTCAAAATTGGTCCTGTCTCCGCAAAATTCACTGGTGTGATCAACTTACTCGACGTCGAGGCGCCTCGCTCTTATCGACTCAAGTTTGAAGGTCAGGGCGGTCCCGCCGGGTTCGGCAAGGGGGAGTCAAAGGTGGTCCTTGAGCCCACGGCCACCGGTTGCTTATTGACGTATACCGTCGAGGCGCAAGTAGGCGGCAAGGTGGCCCAGTTGGGTCAACGTCTAATCGATGGGGCGGCGAGCAAGATGGCCGACGACTTCTTTAAGCGTTTTGACGCCCATATGGTGACGCATCATGGCGAGGCGATCAGCTCTGCAGCCGGTGAAGCCGAGGGAGCCGATGCGGAGACAGCACCCCCCGCATCAGGGAAAGATACGCCCAGCAACGGTGCGTCACTGAAATGGTTGGCCCGGTTGGCTGTGTTGGGCTTGGTTGTTTGGTACGTCATTTCGCAGCAGTAAGGGTACCCATGGAAAATTTGGATATCACGGTCCTAAGAACGCTGCAAGACTGGCGTGCCCAAGGTCGTCGGGCGTTGTTGGCGACAGTGATTCGGACTTGGGGCTCGTCGCCTCGACCCGTGGGATCCATCATGGCCATGCGCGATGACGGCGCCGTAGTGGGTTCTGTTTCCGGTGGGTGCATTGAAGATGATTTGATCAACCGCTACACCGCGGCTTACAACGCGGTGGATGCAGCGATTCCTATGGGGGCGCCTGAGCGCGTGCGCTACGGCGTGACGGCTGACGAGGCACACCGCTTTGGGCTGCCTTGCGGCGGGACCTTGGAGTTGCTGCTGGAGTTTGACCCCAACGCCGCCGACCTGCAAGCCTTGACGGCGACACTAGATGACGGCCGTCTGGTTCAACGTCAGGTTACGCTTGAATCCGGTGCCGTGCAGTTGACGCCTTGTGACGTCCCCTCGGTTTTGCGTGTCTCTGACGAGGCGCTCGTTAACACCTTTGGCCCAGGCTACCGCATGCTAATCATCGGTGCGGGGCAGTTGAGTGAATACCTAGCGACCATGGCCTTGTTCAGTGGCTTCTCTGTCACGGTGTGTGATCCCCGCGAAGAATATCGGGGTGCGTGGAATGTGCCCGGTGCAAAAGTGGTGAGTACCATGCCCGACGACGAGGTCGTGGCCTTTAAGCCCGACTCTCGCAGCTGTGTCGTCGCACTAACGCACGACCCCAAGCTCGATGACTTGGCCTTGTTAGAGGCCCTTGGTACGGCGGCCTTTTATGTGGGCGCCATTGGTTCGCGCCGCAATGATGAGTCAAGGCGTGAACGCATGATCACGCACTTTGATCAGACCACTGAGACGCTGGCTCGTTTACGTGGGCCAGTAGGCATTTACATAGGCAGCAAGACGCCGCCTGAAATTGCGGTGAGTGTGATGGCGGAGGTACTGGCCGTTAAGAACGGTGTGTCCTTGCCGCGTGATCTGATGGTGGGGCAGGCCAAGACCAAGCTCGATGTCGCTCCCAACGATGACGGTGACCTTGTTTGCGGTGTACCCGAGGCAAGCTAAGTCGCCTTCATTTGGTGGCGTGCCAAAACGCCTGTCCGCTTAAAAGACCCAAGTAGGTCAGAACCAGCGAGCCGGCAAGGTTGGTGGCCACGTTGGCTAGCGCACTACCCGCATGGCCATCAGCGAGTAACTGGATGGTTTCTAGCGAAAACGTGGAAAAGGTGGTCAGGGCACCCACGAATCCGGTGATCAATAGCAAACGCCAAATAGGATCGATCCCCGGCTGGCTGTGAAGCCACACATAACCAATGCCAATGAGGTAGGCGCCGATACAGTTGGACGCCAAGGTCCCCCATCCGATGCCGACATGCCCTGCCACGTTTAGCCACTGGCCTAGCGCCCATCGGGCGATCGCGCCCAAGCTGGCGCCTATGGATAAAGCGATCACCGTGTTCATGTCTGGCGTACTCCTTGATGCATTTCTGACCGGTCGGCTTGACATATTACACGTCTGTCAACGATGTCGTCGACCTCACAGACCGGTCAGCGCCAAGCAGCTTTATACGCCTTGTAACGCCATTGCTTGGGGTGCTCCCTAGGGCTTGTACGGCATGGCGTCGACTCTGAGCCCCTGAGCAGAAAACTTAGCAGCAGCTTTAGGCCCAACGCCTTTCACGCGTGTGATCAGATCGTGCCAGTCGGTAAATTTTTTCTGCTCGCGTGCGGCAACCATGAGTGCCGAGACCTTGGGGCCAATACCCTTGATACGTTCTAAAGCGGCGATGTCACCCGTATTGACGTTGACGGCAGCCATTACGAGACTCGTGGCAAGGCTGAGTGCCAGCGCGATGAGTGTTCTTAGCATGATTTTCTCCTGGTTCGTAGCCGAAACCGCTGAGATTAGCGGGGCTACCAACCAGTGTGAGGACGTGTCTGCACGTGACGGTACTAGCGCTTGTCCGTAGGGGTGCTCAGGCACGAGGGGATCATCACAACTCTTCTACCCGTCTAGGCGGGAAGGTTTCCCAGCCCTGACAACCAGGGCATTGCCAGAAGTATTTCTTAGCTTCAAACCCGCAAGCCGCGCATCGGTAGCGTGTTAGCGGCGCCGCCGCTTGATCAATGGCACGCCCAATCAAGGGGTTTTGCACGTTGGTAGTTGTTTTGTCTGCTGCGGTTTGCCCCGCTTGTGCCAGCGCCTGCACCTTGATCAAGTTAGCAATAGTTGCCAAGGATGGATGCCGCTCTAAATGAGAAAAGTGCAAGGTCAAGGCATTTTCGGGTTGCAGCGCACTGAGGGCCAAAGTGACATCGATATTCGCCTGTTGCTGGTTGGCGGCGGCTAGCAGTTGGTGTACCTCAGCGGTGTCGTTGGCGACATGACCCAGCTCGACCAAGCGTTGTGCGATGAGCGGCAGCGTGGCGGGTGCGCGCTTGGCCAACTGCACCAGTAGTGATAAGGCGGCCTTGTTATCCCCTTGGGTGGCGCGGACCGCACTAAGGGCGATGTAGCCGCGTGCGCTGTCAGGTGTCAGTCGTATGGCTTGCTCCAACGCCTGCGTCGCAATTTCTGTGCGACCTGCCTGCAGGGCTACATCAGCGAGCTCGCAGTGGTAGTGAGACCGGCGAGCTGAAAAACTACCTTGCTCACCAGACTCTAGCGTCTTGGCAATTTGAATCGCCTGCTCCCAGTCGCGGCTACGCTCGTATATGGCCAGCAGCGCCAGCCTCGCCTCCGTCGCGTAGGCGGTATCGTCTAATTTTCTTAAGGCGGCTTCGGCACGATCCAATAAGCCCGCCTTCAAGAAGTCCATGGCCAGGCCATGCTGCGCACGGTGCCGGTCGGCTTGATTCAAATCGCTTCTTGCAAGCAGGTGTTCGTGCACGCGCACCGCGCGGTCGTAGTCACCCCGTCGTCTAAACAGGTTGCCTAGGGCGAAATGAAGTTCGCTGGTCTCGGGGTCGTGTTGTACGGCCTCTATGAAGGCGTCAATGGCTTGGTCTTGCTGCTCGTTCAATAAAAAATTGAGGCCACGAAAGTAAGCTTTCGGTGCCTCCTGCTCGGAGCGCCGCCATTGCCGCACATCCACGCGAGAAGCGACCCAGCCTAGCCCAAATACAGCGGGAAGCAGCCACAGTAGGGTGGTGGCATCAAATACCCAGTTCATCGTTCAAATCGCTGGTTGGTTTCTTGCTGCTGGCGGCGGGGGGAGGCGCGGCTAAGCGCTGCGCTTCGCTGTGTGCTTTGTTGGCTTGCGTGTTCGCGTGTTTGGCTGCGCGACGCTGGCCCATCCATAGCGGTGTCATCGCTGACACGCCAAAGATAATGCCAAGTATGAAGGCGCTACACAATGCCCACACCAAAGAGGTATCCCACGCTTTACCTGGCAAGAAGTGGACGATGACGGCTTGTTGATTGCTCAGTGCAAAGGCGACGACCGCCAGAAATATGACGATTCGGATGAGCCAGAAAAATGGTTTCATGAGGTGTCCCTTTTAGGGCGATATCTTTCGGGTGTAAGCGCTAGGCAGACCTTCATTCTAGTGTGGCATTTAGCTAACTAACACTGCAGATTTGATCTGTATAAATACGGCCTGACCCGGGTGTAGTTGCAAGGTGTCCTGCGCGCGGCGCGTGATGCGCGCACTCAGTGGGGTCGCACCGCATCGCAGGCTGACCAGAACCTGCGCTTGGTCGGGTAGGGGGTGACATGCGGTGAGCGTGGCCGGCAGCACATTCTGTATCGTGGTGCGTGGTGTCTGACTGGGCGCATCGAGATTGATACTGACGTCTTTCGCGCCAATGCGCAGTCGCACCGACTCTCCCAGACGCAGGCGTTGTGCCGCATCGGTAATCCATAGGGTGCCGCCATCGAAGGCGACGGACGCCATGCGCCATTGCGGTGCGAGGGTAGACACGTGTCCGCTGATCAGCGCGCCTGCGTCATCGCCCATAACGCTTGCCAGCTCGGCGTCGGCAAACACCTGTTGTGGGTCACCACTGGCCTTTACTTGCCCTGCATCCATGATCACCAAGTGGTCGGCTAGGCGACTCACCTCATCGGCACTGTGTGTGACGTACAGGGCCGGAATTCCCAGTTCATCGCGTAAGCGCTCAAGCCAGGGCAGCACCTCGCCTCGGCGCTTCACATCGATGGAGGCCAGGGGTTCGTCCATGAGTAGCAACTGCGGTTGGGTGGCGAGTGCACGCGCGATTGCCACGCGTTGCCGCTCGCCACCTGACAAGTCAACGGCGCCGCGCTCTTCAAGGTGGGCCAAGTCCAGCAACGCAATGGCCTCGCGCAGGGCAAGGTCCTCGCGGGCGCTGCGCAGGCCGAAACGCAGGTTGTCCCGCACATTGAGGTGAGGCAACAAGCTCGCTTCTTGGAACACGTAGCCGAGCGCCCGTTGCCAAGTGGGTAAAAAGGCGCGCGCGATATCGTCTTGCCAGACGGTGTCGCCTATTTTTATGTGGGCGTTATAGGGGCGCTCTAAGCCAGCAACGGCACGTAAAAGACTGGTTTTTCCACTGCCCGACGCGCCATAAACCACGGTAATACCTTGTCCGGGCAGGGTCAAATCGACGTTCACTTGGAACGCTGGCCGTTGCAGCGATAGCCGGATTTGAATGGCCTGCGGTGTCTGGGCGTTGTCCATGGCTTAGCCGCGTTCGTGGTCGGTAGCAGCGGCGCTAGACGGTGCTAACGTGAGGGCGCTTTGTGAGCCGCTGTGGCGATGTAGCCAGCTTAGGGTCAAGAGCACACCAAATGAAAACACCACCATGGTGCCCGCCAGCCAATGGGCTTGGGTGTAGGCCATCGCTTCCACATGGCCATATATCTCGGTGGAGACCACCCGTGTCTCACCTGGAATATTCCCGCCAATCATGAGCACTACACCAAATTCCCCAACGGTATGAGCGAAGCTGAGAATGGTGGCCGTGAGGAAGCCGGGCTTAGCCAGGGGCAGTGCGATGGCAATAAATGATTTCCACGGGCTGGCGCGTAACGTCGCTGCCACTTCGAAGGGACGCTTGCCAATCGCCTGAAAGGCATGCTGTATGGGCTGGACGGCGAAGGGTAGCGAGAACACCACTGACCCGATGACCAAGCCCGTAAAGCTAAATGACAGCCGACCCAAACCCAACGCCGCGGCCCACTGCCCGATGACGCCATTGGGGCTCAGCAGTAGCAACAAGTAAAAGCCAAGCACGGTTGGCGGTAATACCAGTGGCAAAGCGACCAAGGCCGACACGACCCCTCGCCACGCAGACACGGTGGTTGCTAGCCACCATGCGATGGGGGTGGACAGCAACAGCAGGACGATGGTGGTGACCGTGGCGAGCTGCAGCGTGAGACCAATGGCCTGCAGCGATGCGGCATCAAGTGCCATGGCAGAAACGGAGCTCATAGCGCTATTCTAAGTACCCGAGCTCAGCGATACGCGCGCGCGCTGCAGGGCTCTTGAGAAAGGCCATGAAGGCCACAGTGGCGGGGTTGTTCACGCCGTTGTTGAGCACGACCATGTCCTGCTTTAAGGGCGCGTAAAGCGCCTGTGGGACCAACCAGACGGTTGCTTGATCGGCCTTGCCGGCTGCTTTGAGTTGGGAAAAGGCAAGGAAGCCCGCGTCTGCGGCACCAACGGCGACGAACTGGTAGGTTTGCGCAATGCTGTCCCCAAAGACCAAAAATGGCTGAGCCGGCTGCCAGGTCTGGGTGTGTGTGAGCGCCTCGACCGCAGCCCGACCATAAGGTGCGAGCTTGGGCTCAGCGATGGCAATGTGTCTTAACTTGCCGGAGCGGATGGCCGCCCAGGGACCGTGTTGCGTAATGGGGTCGTCGGTGATGGGTTGTTGCGACCAAAAAGCCAGCAGGCCTTGCGCGTAGGTGTGCAGGCTGCTTGCCTGCGCGCGTCCGTCGCTGACGAGACGTGCGGGTGTGGCTTGGTCTGCCGCTAACAACGCGTCGAAGGGTGCGCCATAGGTAATTTGGGCGTATAGCTTCCCCGTGGAACCCAGTGCGACGGCTACGCGATGCGGGCTGTTGGCCTCGAATGCTTGCACCAACACCTTAATAGGTGCTGCAAAATTGGACGCCACGGCGATGCGTGTCGTACCCGCATGAGCGCTCACCGTTAGGCTCGTCATGGCCAGCGCGAGTAGCATGCAGTAACCCCCACGCAACCACCGCAGATGGCGACGCAATTGCGTATGTGTAGAGGGAAAGACGGGGGGAGAGGGCATGAAAAATTATAGTTTCGTGGCGAGGTCGTGGTTCTGCGCGGTTACGATAGCCTTATGAAAAAAACCTTTGATTTGCGGGTGCCAGGCAAACAGCCTGACCGGTTGTTGGACGCCGCTAAAAACGATATTCGTAAATACATCAAGCGTTGCCGTTCCCGCGATCTTCCAGCAGGTAAGCACTTTTGGACCTTCGATTGTCTCCTCGGCGCGGATGAGGCCACAGCGCAAGCTGTTCACCCGCAGCAGTTGACCGAGGTGATCAATACCTTGGTGGCTGGCGGCGCAACGGCGCTGTTTGCGTCAATAGAGCCGCAGGCAACTGCCCGAGTCTACAAAAACGTGGCTGAACCGTGGTCCCCGGACGCGCCAACGTCTAGCGCTTCGGATGTGGAAATCGATGCGGACAGGGATGCTGGTGTCGGCCCAGAGGCCGCTGACGACTCAGCGCAGCACTAAGGTCGCCATTGGGTTGGCGCGCAAGATGCTATTGGTATTGCTTCCAAATAGAAAGTGACGAACCGGGTGGTGCTGGCTCACACCCATTACCAGTAAGTCAGCGCCCACTGTCTGTGCCTGTTGTGCGATCACCTGCGGGGTGTCACCGGGCACATACGCAGACGTGACCTTGAAACCCGCCTCGGCCAGCACGCTCTCAGCCCATTGCAGTTGCTTTTTTTGCTCGCGTTCTTGACGTGGTTTTGGTGTCCCCGACATCAGTACATGCACTGGCAAGCCCTTTAGCAAGGGACTCGCTGCCAGAGTTCTAATGGCATTTCGGGTGGCACTGCGTCCGTCGAACGCAAATAATACGTGGCTGGGCGCCGCAAAGGTACGCACCGTCAGCAGGACGGGGCAGCGCAACGTTCTCACCAATTCAATGGCTGTTCTGCTGATATCCCGTGCGGTGTTGTCAGCGGGTGTGGACTCCCCATAGCGCCCCATGACCACGGCGCTGGACTCATCTGCAAGGTCTTTTAGGGTGCTCGTCAAGGTGCCATGACGTTGGCGGGTATCCATGCGTTGCAGTCCACGGCTTGCCGCGTGCTCTCGCAGCCGACTCAGAAAAAGGCGGCCATGCTCCCGCGCCATTTTGCTTTTAGAGGCGTCTTCCCGTGACAAGTTCTCCAGGAGTTGCTCCTGCGCATCGAAGCCAATGGCACCACTCAGGTCCTCGCTTTCTGCGGTTTCCAAGTGTCGGTCAAGGACGTGTAAAAACTCGACGGCCGTGGCGGTTTGCCCGGCAAGCCAAACGGCTCCTTCCAGCACCCCTTCGCTGTGATCGGACTGGTCAACGCAGGCAATAATTTTTTGATCGTCTAATAACATCGTAGTCCTTGCTTAGTGCAGCGCCGTCGGCGTCTCATCCGCTTTATCGTGCTGGCCGAAGCGGTCAATCATGGTGGCGCTGGCCTCGTTTAATCCGATCACTTCAACGTCGGTACCTTCGCGGCGAAACTTGATCACGGCCTTATCGAGCGCACTCACCGCCGTGACATCCCAGAAGTGGGCACGACTGACATCGATGCGCACCGCATCGATGACTTCTTTGTAATCAAAGGCGTTCACAAAGCGCTCGCTAGAGGCGAAAAACACCTGTCCAGTAACCGTGTAGTCACGCACCAGTCCATCGGCATCGGCTTGCGAGGTCACGTTTAATACGCGGCCGACCTTGTGGGCGAAAAAGAAGCCAGACAGCAAGACACCAGCCAGCACGCCCTTGGCCAAGTCATGGGTGGCAACGACCACCACGACGGTGGCGAGCATCACCAAGGTAGAACTCTTGGGGTTGGTGTTTAGGTTTCGTATCGAGGCCCAATTAAATGTGCCGATGGAAACCATGATCATGACGGCGACCAAAGCCGCCATGGGAATCATGGCAACCCAATCACCTAAGAAAACCACCATGATCAGCAGCAAGATGCCCGCTGTGAGTGTGGAGAGCCGGCCGCGACCACCTGACTTGATGTTGATCACAGATTGACCGATCATGGCGCAACCCGCCATACCACCCATAAAGCCTGAAAAAATGTTGGAGACGCCCTGACCCACGCATTCGCGGTTTTTATCGCTTGGCGTATCGGTTAGATCGTCAACGATGGACGCGGTCATCATGGACTCCAACAGCCCCACAACGGCCATGGTCGCCGAGACGGGGAAGATGATGGTCAGGGTCTCCCAGTTCAGGGGCATGTCTGGGAATAAGAAAATAGGCAGGCTGTCAGGCAACTCACCCATATCGCCGACCGTACGCACGTCCAGCCCCAATCCAATGGACAAGGCCGTCAAAACCAAGATCGTCACCAGAGGCGATGGGATGCTTCGGGTAATGAATGGGAACAGGTAAATAATGCCCAAGCCGCCCGCTGTCATGGCGTACACCACCCAGGTGACATTGATGAGCTCAGGCAGTTGCGCCATGAATATCAGGATCGCGAGGGCGTTCACAAAGCCCGTGATCACCGATCGCGAGACAAAGCGCATCAGCGAGCCCAAGCGCAGCCAGCCAGCCGCAATTTGGAGCAAGCCGGTCAAAATCGTTGCGCCAAGCAGGTACTGCAAGCCGTGTTCCTTGACCAAAAACACCATCAACAAGGCCATGGCGCCAGTAGCGGCTGAGATCATGCCCGGACGCCCTCCCATGAACGCACTGACGAAGGCGATACAAAACGAGGCGTAGAGACCGACTTTCGGGTCAACACCCGCGATGATAGAGAAGGCAATGGCTTCGGGGATGAGGGCTAAGGCCACCACCAAACCGGCGAGCAAGTCGTTACGGGTGTTGGATAGCCATTCTTGGCGCAAGTGATTCATTGAAGCGGTTGGTCAGCGGCATATCGAGGTGTATGCCTAGGGCAGAGGGCGAGCGGCTTGAGCCGTCAGCGCAGGTGAGGCGGGAGCCGGTTTCAACACACGGCGTCGCCATTGCGAAGCGTCTATTTTAGACGCTAGAGCCGAAAGAGCCCGTCGCGCGTCGCTGTGACGCTAAAAGCCGTCTTTCCTAACGGGGGCTTAACGCCTATGAGCCCGTTAATGCGGCGCGGATTTTTCGGTGCTTGAGCTTGTCCAGCCACCACTGCAGTGCGGGGCCAATGGGGCCATGAGTCGGCGTACGCCACGCGTAGGCAACGTTGGCAACGCGCCCCGGTTGCGCGAGCTGCTTCGGGACTAAGGCACCCGACGCAATGTGGGCTCTTGCCAGCGGCTCGGGTAGATAGCCACAGCCAAGCCCCGCCATTTGTGCGGCGAGCTTGAGTGCCATGTTGGGCACGGTCAGCGTATCTTGCCCTAGCAAGACGTTATGGGTCAGGCCTTGCCCGCTAGATACCGAGTCCGCCACGGTAACCACGCGGTGTGCCCCGCGCTGTTCGTCTGAGAGCGGCTCAGGGGCGTTGGCCAAGGGGTGATGGCGGGCGACGGCAAATACAAAGGGTATTTTTCCTAGGGGCGCGTGCTGGATGCCCGCAAACTGAGCCTGTTCAGGAAAGACGCCGATGGCGAGGTCAGAGTGGCCGCTTGCAAGCGACTCCGTGACGCCACTCAGCACCTCTACGCGTAATTTAATGCGGGTGGGCGCATTGAGCGCATAGAACTGCTCAAGGAGGTCAAACAAAGGCTCGGTTGCCACCACGTTATCGGCGACCAACACCAACTGGGATTCCCAACCGTGCGCCACCCGTCTCACGCGCAGGGCCACGGCTTCAAGCTCCGCCAACAGATGGACGCTGGCGCGCAAGAGCTCCTGGCCAGCGGGCGTCAGCTGGGCGCGGCGAGTCGATCGGTCAATGAGTAGGACATCTAGCAATTCCTCCATCCGACGCAATCGATAAGAGAGGGCGCTGGGAACGACACCCAAGCGTCGCGCCGCGGCCGCAAGGCTGCCGCTCTCGGCTATGGTGGCGAGCAAATGCAGGTTTTCTGACGACAGTGCGTTGCGAATGGATTGCATGTCGGTATATTACATTCAAATTATTTGATGATAGAGATCAATTAATTGCGATCAATTTAATCGTTAGTTCATTAGAATTTGAGCAACAAGTTAAAAAGGAGTGGGGTATGTTGCACGTTAGACGCGCTGCCGAGCGCGGCCAAGCTGATCATGGTTGGCTGAAGAGCCAGCATTCGTTCTCGTTCGCCGAATACCACGACCCGGCTTTTATGGGCTGGGGTAATCTGCGTGTGATCAACGAAGACCGGATTGCGGCAGGAACAGGTTTTGGAACCCATGGCCACCGCGACATGGAGATTGTGAGCTACGTCATCTCCGGCAATTTGGCCCACAAAGACAATATGGGCAACGTGAAGGGCATTCCGCCGGGTGATGTCCAGCGCATGAGTGCGGGCACGGGCGTGACGCACAGTGAGTTCAACCATGCGGACAACCAAGAAACCCATTTCTTGCAAATCTGGCTGCTACCGCACACGGCGGGTATTGCGCCGGGCTACGAGCAAAAGCGTTTCGAATCGACACAAAAGCGTGGCCAACTGTGTTTGGTTGCGGACCCAGAAGGGAAGGACGGCGCGGTGACTATTCACAGCAATGCCCGCATCTACTCGGGTCTGTTTAATGGCGAGGAGTCAGCCAACATCGCGCTAGACCCACAACGCAAAGCCTATGTGCAAGTCGTTAAAGGCCGCGTCACGGTGGCGGGCAATGCGCTTGAGCAAGGTGACGGCCTATTGGTTGCTGAGGAGTCCAGCTTGCAGTTCACGCAGGGTGACGGCGCTGAGGTGCTATTGTTTGACTTACAGGCCTAACCGCGGCTTGTCTATTTTTTTCACAGAAGGAGTTTCTATGTCATTGCTAGCTAATTCGGGCGCCTTACTGGGACGCCTCCTGGTCGCCGCCTTATTCATCCCTGCAGGCCTGAGCAAAATCGGGGGGTTCGAGGGCACCGTGGGGTATATCGCATCGGTTGGTTTGCCGTTGGCCACCGTCGCGGCGGTCGTGGCCATCGCTGTGGAGGTACTGGGCGGTGCGGCCCTCCTTTTAGGCTGGCGGACAAAGCAAGCAGCGCTGATCTTGGCTGTGTTTACGTTGGTTGCAACGGTACTGTTCCACAACTTTTGGGCTATGCCCGCAGAACAAGCGTTTATGCAGCAACTCATGTTCATGAAAAACATCGCCGTGGTGGGTGGCTTGTTGGTGCTGGCCTCGCTTGGTGGTGGTCAATGGAGTCTCACTCGCGAGACACCAAGCAACTAATAGTTGCGGGTCACCGCGGGGTGGCCTCTTCATTTCTTTTTTACCTATTTCTAGGAGGCGCTCATGTCTGAAACGGCAATACCCCCATCTACGGAGACGGCGGCGACTGCGGTCGCTATGCGTGCCGTGGCGCGCGTGAGCGCCATGCCACATCATGCTTTCGACGACAGCACCTTTGCGCACATGCTGCGGGTTGAGCCCGCTGCGTTAATCGACCCTTTTCTAGGTATCGATGCGTTCAATATGCCGCAAAGCTACTTTTTGCCACACCCGCACGGGGGCATGAGCGCAATCACCTTGTTGTTCGACGACTCCCCCGGGGGCGTGCGCAACCGTGACTCGCAAGGCGATGATTCAAACATTCGCCCGGGCGACTTGCATTGGACGCAAGCCGGTAAGGGCATCATTCACGAAGAGACCCCGGCAGAACCTGGCCAGGCCGCCGTGGGTTTGCAGATTTTTGTCAACATGGCTGCGCAACACAAGTATGTGGACGCCGCCGTATTTAAAGTGGCGCGTGCGGCGATGCCCACTGGCCGCGTGGATGACGCCACGGTCGTCGCGGTGGCGGGTGCCTTGCCCGGGACCGAGCAGTATTCGCCGATAGACAGCGACCCCCGCTGGGCAACCCATGTGGGGATCCTGGATGTGCGTGTGGATGCCAATGGCTCGGTACGCTTACCCGTTCCACCTGACCACAATGTTTTCTTTATCTGGCACGCAGGCGACCTGGTGCTCGGTGGCGAGGTGCATTCGACACCGGTGTCTGTGCTTTGGCAAGGTGGTAACGCCACGAATGCGCCCACGATCGCCTTGCAAGCAGGTGCCAAGGGGCTGCGTGGCGTGGTCTTTCATGGCAAGCCAATCGGCGAGCCGGTGTTTCCGCATGGCCCGTTTACGGGGAATAGCAAACAGGACATTTTGAATTACATGCAGGCCTACCACGATGGTGAAATGGGCGTGCTAGAGGCGTCTTTCTCTCGTTAATTATTTGGAGTCTGTGATGGCAAGGGTCGTGGTGGTTTATTTTTCTGGTTACGGGCACACCCAGCGTGTCGCGGAGTCCGTGGCGGCTGGCGCCCAGGCAGAACTCATTGAGATTGACCTGGACGGGAACTTATCGGACACCCAATGGGATGCGCTGGATGCGGCAGATGCCCTCATCATGGGATCGCCCACCTACATGGGTACCGTCGCGTGGCAGTTTAAGAAGTTTGCAGATGTGTCCTCAAAACGCTGGTACGCCAGCAAGTGGAAAAACAAGGTGGCTGGCGGTTTCACCATCTCCGGTAATCCCAGCGGCGATAAGTTGTCGACACTGCAATACCTCGTTACCTTTGCCATGCAACACGGCATGATTTGGGTGGGACAAGGGGAGATGAACAACGGCACGATCAATCGACTGGGCTCGACGATGGGGGTCATGGCCCAGGTTGGCAGCACCGAGCCCGCAGCGAATATTCCCCAAGGTGACTTGGAGACAGCCGAGGGCTACGGTGCGCGTTTGGCCGCCATAACAGCTAAGTTAGCCCCCTGATGACTGCGCCAGCGGCGCGGCAAGTCCACTAAGATAAGGCATGCACGCTTTAGAGTTCTTACCCCTGATGGATTGGCTGGCCCTGATTCTGTTCTTTGCAGCTTGGATGGGCTATGCATGGTTTGCTGGTCGGGGGCACGAAGATGGAACGACCTTGTTACACCGCACCAACTTGTATCGTCGCTACTGGCTGATGCAAGCCACGTTCCGTGACCCGCGGATGTTGGACGGTCTCATTACGCAAAATCTATCGGCGACGCCCGCCTTTTTTTCGTCCACCACCATCATCATCATTGGTGGTTTGTTGGCCGTTATGGGGGCCTCTGAGCAAGTGAGTGTGCTGGTCGAGGGTATTCCGTTTGTGCGCGGCACCAGCGTGGAGGTGTTTGACCTCAAGCTGCTATTGGTTGTTGGCATTTATGTGTACGCGTTTTTCCGCTTTAGCTGGTCCATGCGTCTGTACACGTTTGTCGCCCTTGCAATTGGCGCGATGCCGCCGCCGGCTGACTTTGAGACGGGCAAATTTAATCGGGAAAAGCATGCAACCCGAGCCAGTGCGCTGGTGGGCTTAGCGGCCGAGGCCTTTAACAGCGGCTTGCGCGCGTATTACATGAGCTTCGCCGCGATGGCTTGGGTCTTTTCGGGCACCGCCTTTATGATCGGCACGGTGTCGGTCATTTTCATCTTGTATCGACGGGAGTTTCGCTCAGACGTGTTGAATGTCTTGACGAACTAATTTTTTGCATTTACCGCCTTTTAAATAGACCGCATGACGACCACGCACCCTTTCACCCATTTGCGCTTACACACCGAATTTTCGGTGGTTGATGGGGCGGTGCGGATTCCAGATGCCATCAAAGCCGCAGCAAACGATCACCAGCCTGCCCTTGCGGTCTCGGATTTAAACAACCTGTTTGGTGCGATTAAGTTCTACAAAAAGGCGCGTAATGCGGGTCTGAAGCCGATATTAGGTGCTGAAATTTTTATGGCGGGTTTGCCGGGGGACGCAGAACCGGTGAGTGCCATGCCAGGGCAGCTTCCCGTGCTTTCTCGGGTCGTTCTGCTCGTACAGAGCAACCAAGGCTATCTCAACCTGTGTGAGTTATTGGCGCGCGCTTGGACGCAAGGCGACGGCAAAGCACAGCCCGCCGTGCAGTGGGCATGGTTGCAGGAGCTCAATGCCGGGCTGATGATGCTTTCGGGCGCACAGGCGGGCCCGGTAGGACGGGCGTTGCTAGCGGGTGACGAGCGCCGCGCGAGTCAGTTAGCTCTGCAGTTTGCCGAGACCTTCACCCACCGCTTTTATCTGGAAATCCAACGCGCGGGGCGTGACGAGGACGAGCGCCATGTGTCGGCGTGTGTGTCGTTGGCCGCACATCTGGGGTTACCCGTGGTGGCCACGCACCCCATTCAGTTCTTGGGGCCGGATGATTTCGAGAGCCACGAAGCCCGCGTTTGTATTGCTGAAGGTGAAATGCTGGCTAACCGCCGCCGGGTGCGTCGCTTCACGCGGGAACAGTACTTCAAGTCCACGCAAGAGATGCAGGCTCTGTTTGCGGATGTGCCTAGCGCGCTGCGCAATACCGTTGAGATCGCCAAGCGTTGCAGCGTCACGCTGACGCTGGGTCAGCCCCAACTCCCCAATTTCCCCACCCCACTGGTGGATGGCACACCCATGCCGATAGCGGACTACTTTCGCCAGTTGTCCCACGAGGGCTTACAAAAGCGCTTGGCGCACCTGTACCCAGATGCCAGCAAGCGGGCTGCCGAGGAGGCGCGTTACGTCCAACGGCTGGACTTTGAGATTGAGACGATTCTCAACATGGGCTTCCCTGGTTACTTCTTGATCGTGGGCGACTTCATTCGTTGGGCAAAAGAGAATGGCTGTCCTGTTGGCCCGGGTCGTGGGTCTGGTGCGGGTTCATTGGTGGCCTACTCATTGGGCATTACCGACCTAGACCCGCTGCAGTTCAACTTGCTTTTCGAGCGATTTTTGAATCCCGAGCGGGTCTCGATGCCCGACTTCGATATTGACTTCTGCCAGTCCAATCGGGACCGCGTCATTGAGTACGTCAAAGAAAAATACGGTCGCAATGCGGTCAGTCAAATCGTGACGTTCGGCACCATGGCTGCGCGTGCGGCGATTCGTGATGTCGGTCGCGTCATGGATTTTCCCTACGGTTTCTGTGACAGCATCTCCAAGCTGATACCGAACAAACCAGGTACGCACATCACGATTGCCGAGGCGATTGAGAAAGAGCCACAACTCGCGGAGCGACTGGAGCGCGAGGAAGATGTACGTACGCTGCTGGACATGGCTCAAAAGCTAGAAGGCATGACACGCAACGTCGGCATGCATGCGGGTGGTGTGCTGATTGCGCCCGGCAAGCTCACCGATTTTTGCCCGCTGTATCAGCAACCGGGTAGCGAGTCTGCTGTCAGCCAGTTTGATAAAGACGATGTCGAGGATGTGGGCTTGGTGAAGTTCGACTTCTTGGGCTTGGCCACGCTGACCATCTTGGAGCTCGCGCGCGACTTCATCCGAACGCGCCATAAGGGTCAGGAAGATTTCTCTTTCGATAACGTACCCATTGATGACGCCAGGGTATACGCCCTGTTTTCACGCGGACAGACCGAGGCGGTTTTTCAGTTTGAAAGTCGGGGTATGCAGGGTATGTTGCGCGATGCACGCCCCAGTCGCCTGGAGGATCTGATTGCGCTCAACGCCTTGTACCGACCGGGCCCCATGGACTTGATTCCCACGTTTGTCGCGCGCAAGCACGGTCGTGAGGTGGTGGTCTACCCCCACCCCCTGGTGGAGGCGGTGCTCTCTGAGACCTACGGCATCATGGTGTACCAAGAGCAGGTGATGCAGGTGGCACAGGTGCTGGCAGGCTACTCTTTAGGTGGCGCTGATATGTTGCGCCGCGCCATGGGTAAAAAGAAGCTTGAAGAGATGGTCCAGCAGCGCGGCCTGTTCCGTGAGGGCGCAGCGAAGCAAGCTATCTCGCAAGACAAGGCCGACGAAATTTTCGATTTGATGGAGAGCTTCGCAGGCTACGGATTTAACAAGTCCCATGCCGCCGCCTACTCCTTGTTGGCCTACCACACGGCGTGGCTGAAGGTGCATTTCACGGCAGAGTTTTACGCTGCGAACATGACGGTTGAGATGGGTGATACCGACAAGCTGCGTGTCCTCCATGCCGACGCGCTAGACATGAAGATCACGTTTGAGCCGCCAGATGTCAACCGCGGCGTGTACCGATTTATTCCCGTCGATGACACCTGTGTGCGCTACGGTTTGGGCGCTATTAAGGGCACAGGTGAGCAGGCAATTGATGCCATGGTCGCCGCCCGTGAGGCCGATGGGCCGTTCACCTCGCTCTATGACTTTGCGGCCCGTGTAGACAAACAACGTATGAACAGGCGCACGGTAGAGGCCTTAATCAAGGCGGGCGCATTTGATTCGATTGAACGCAACCGTGCGAGCTTGATGGCCAGCGTAGAGCGTGCGTTTGATTACGCCGCCGCGCAAGCGGCCAATGCGAATCAGGTGGGTTTGTTCGATATGGACGCCGATGCCCATGGTTCAAGTTCACAAGAGCCTGAGTTGGTTGCAACTGTTCCGTGGGGCGTCAAAGAGCGGTTGACGCAAGAGAAGACGGCGGTTGGTTTCTTTCTGTCTGGCCATTTATTTGATGAGGTGTCCGGTGAGGTGAGACGCTTTGTCAAGATGCGTATTGGTGACCTAGTCGACTCACGCGACACCCTGACGTTGGCGGGTATCGTGACAGACCTGCGCGTCATCAGCGGTCAACGCGGGCGACTGGGTATCTTTAAGTTAGATGACAAGAGTGGCGCGATTGAGGCGAGCGTTGACGAGAACATGTTGAACCAATACCGCCACCTGATCAAAGACGATGAGTTTGTGGTCTTGCAGGTAACGGCGCAGCCAGATCGTTTTTCAGGTGGTTTGCGCTTGAAGGTGCATCAGATTTGGAGTTTGGCCGACGCGCGGTGCCGCTTTGGCAAGTATCTGAAGGTCAAGGTCAACGGACATGCGCCCGACGTGCGACGTTTGGTGGCCGAATTCCCGCCGCATAGGGAGATGACTGAGCACGGTGACGTTGATCGTGGCTTGCGCGTGCGCCTGCACGTGCTGCGTTCCGGTGCGGAATGTGAGTTGGCCTTGGCGGAGAACGCGCGCTTTTATCCAAGCGACGCGGCATTGGCCAGTTGGTGCGCGCAAGCGCACCAACAAGAGGCCAAGATCATCTACGAGTAACGGTCGCGCACGGCCCTGGGAGGCCGTGCCTGCGTGCTTATGCCGCCTTGGTAATAGGGCCGTCGCCACTAAAGCGGTCGAGTAGCACGTAGATCACCGGTGTGATGAACAGCGTCACCACCTGAGACAGTATCAGCCCGCCAACAACCGCCAAACCCAGCGGCTGGCGCAGTTCGGCGCCAGCGCCAGCGCCGAGTGCAATCGGTAGGGCGCCAATTGCTGCAGTGAGCGTGGTCATCATGATGGGGCGGAAGCGTAGCAAGCAAGCTTGGCGCATCGCATCGTTTGCCGCTAAACCTTGCTCACGCTGGGCTTGCAATGCAAAGTCGATCATCATGATCGCGTTCTTTTTCACAATACCAATCAGCATGAGCAAGCCGATCGTCGCGATGAGTGTCAGATCTTGCCCGAAGAACTGCAGCGTCAACAAGCCGCCTACGACCGCTGATGGGAGGCCTGCAAGAATCGTGATGGGGTGAATGAAACTCTCGTACAGCATGCCTAGCAAAATATAGATCACGACCAACGCGGCCAGCAATAAAACGACTTGGCTGGTTTGTGATGACTGAAATACCGCAGCATCCCCACCGTAACTGGTGATGACACTAGCGGGCAGGTTCATGTCTTTTACATAGCCATCCAATGCCTTGGTGGCTTCGCCTAGCGGGACGTTGGGTGCCAAGTTAAAGCTCAAGGTCACCGCTTGCAACTGCCCTTGGTGGTTGATGCTGGTGGGTCCCAAGGTCCGCTTAACGCTGGCAAACGCGCTCAAGGGCACCAATTCGCCAGAGGCCGTTCTCAGGTGCAGTTGCATCAGGTCAAGTTCACTCTGCCCCTTGGGGTTGTCGATAGTGAGTATGACGGACCACGCGCCACTGTCGGTGTAAATGCTCGCCACTTGGCGCTCACCAAAGGCGGAGTACATCATGGTGCGCAGTGACTGGCTGCTGATACCTAGGCGCTGTGCGCGCTCTTTGTCGACGACGATCTCTGCTTGCAAGGCCTTGTTTTCGGCGTCTGAGTTGACATCGGTAAAGCGCTCGTCCGACTTCATGGCGTCCGAGACACGATCCACCCATGCCTCTAGGTCACCGCCGTTCACACTCTGCAAGGTGTATTGATAGCGGCTGCGACTCATGCGGCCACCCACACGCAAGTTCTGTAAGGGTATAAAAAACACCTTAACGCCGGGGACGCTGCCGGCCGCACGGCGCAACTCGCCCAAGACCTGCTTGATGTCACCGCGCTCTGACTTTGGCTTCAGTGAGATAAACATGCGCCCCGTGTTGCCGCCAAATACGGCGGCCGCCATATTGCCCACGGCAGCGACGCCCTGCGTGCGCTGAGCCACTTCATCAAGTTGACGCTGCATGGTGGCCGGACCAACATCTTGGCTACCCACCACCGTTGCCATCACTTGCCCAATGTCTTCTGATGGGAAAAAACCTTTGGGCATGACGGTAAACAGGTAGACCGTGAGTGCAACGCTTCCTAACGTCACCGACACCATCGTTTTGCGGTGAGCCAGTGCCCAGTCCAAAGCGCGTGCATAGCCACGCAACGTGCCTTGGAAAATAAATTCAAACCAAGCGGTTCCACGATAGGCGATGGACTGCTCCGCTTGTTCGCGGGTTTCGTGTTTTAGAAACCGGCTGCACAACATAGGTACAAGCGTCAGAGACACCACAGCGGAAACCAAGATAGCCAAGCCCACGATGACTGCGAATTCATGGAACAACAATCCTATGGTTCCGGGCATGAAGAAGATGGGTATCAGGACCGCGACCAAGGAGATGGAGATGGAGACAATCGTGAATGCCACTTCGCGCGCGCCTTTGATAGCGGCTGCAAAGGGCGCCATACCCTCTTCAATGTGGCGCACGATGTTCTCCAACATCACGATGGCATCGTCAACCACCAGACCGACCGCTAGCGTGATACCGAGTAGCGATATGTTGTTTAAGCTGTAGCCCATGTAGTACAGCAACGACATGGCTGCGATCAGTGAGATCGGGATGGAAAGTGTCGGAATAATGGTTGCTGACAGGCGGCGTAAAAATAAGAAAATAACCAACACGACCAAGGCGATGGTGAGCGCCAGGGTGAAATAAATATCGTGCAAAGCCTCTCGTATGGACTCACCACGGTCATTCAATGAGTGCAGCTTGACGTCGGGTGGCAACTGCTCGGCTAACTTCGGCATGGCGGCATAAATTGCCTCGATCACGGCCACGGTGTTGGCATCTGGTTGTCGTTGGACACCGAGAATGACCGAGGGTGTGCCGTTGTAGCGGCTTAGGCTGCGTTCATTCTCTGAGCCATCACGGATGGTCGCGACATCGCGCAAGTAAACCGGTGTACCCCCGCGCATGGCCACAATCAGGTTGCGAAACTCTGCAGCTGATTCAAGCTGGGTGTTCGCCTCAATGATGAGCGTTTGCCCTGAACCTTGGATTTGGCCCATCGCCGAGTTGGCGTTGGTGGCCCGGATGGAAGCGGCAACGTCATCAAGTGTCAAGCCGCGTAGCGCAAGTTCTTGGGGGTTGGCTTCGACGCGCACGGCATAGCGCTTAGCTCCCCATACAGACACCTGTGCCACGCCGTTGATCGTTGATAGGGAGGGGGATACCAAGTTTTCCGCAAAATCGGTTACCTGCACCAAACTCATGGTCGGTGAGCTGAGTGCCAAAATCAAGATGGGGGCATCCGCGGGGTTGACTTTACGGTAGCTGGGAAGGTCAGTCATCTCCGCTGGTAGCGCACGCTGTGTGCGCAGCAACGCGGACTGTACGTCGCCAGCGGCCGCGTCAATATTGCGGTCTGCAGAGAATTCCAGTGTGATGGAGGTGCGGCCCAAAGAACTGCTTGAGGTAATGGCGTTCACGCCCGCAATGGTGGAAAACTGCTTCTCCAACGGTAGCGCAACTGAGCGCGCCATGGTCTCGGGGCTGGCGCCGTTGAGCCGAGCGCTCACGTTGATGGTTGGGGTGTCATAGCGCGGCAGGGCGGCGACCGGTATTTTCCCGAGCGCGGTCAAGCCAACAGCAATGAGGGCGATATTGAGCAACACCGTCATGACGGGACGGCGAATAAATAACTCGGTCAAAGACATGGCTTACTCCTTGGACCGCGCACCAGCAACGCGCAAGACGCCACCCGGTTTGACGTTGGCTCGGCCATCCACCACGACCTGATCACCATCCGCTAGGCCGCTCACCGCGACGCGCTCGCCAAGTGCTTGACGTACTTGGATGCGTTTAACCTGTGCCTTGTTCTCAGCGCCGACGACAAAGACCGACGTTCCCTGTTCGCCGATCACCACCGCCGCCTGTGGAATAACCGCGACTTGCGCCAACGTGCCGATATCGAGTGAGACATTTACAAACTGGCCCGGCCATAAGGCGTTGCCTTTGTTTGGCAGAGTCGCTTTGAGTGTCAGCATCCCGGTATTGGGGTTAATGGCGTTGTCAATCAGCGTGAGCTTGCCCTGATGGGGCTTGGTATCTGTGCCAAGAGCGTTGCTGCCCAAAGTGACGGTGACAGGCCGATTGATGCCGGCCGATGCGACTTGGCTGATCGCTGACTCAGGTAATGAGAAGCGCACGCCTATGGGGTTGAATTGGGTGAGAGTGGTGAGAGGCGTGGCGTTGGCACCACTGGCAACCAAGGCGCCAGCGCTCACATCGATCGCGCCGATACGGCCGCTAAACGGGGCCCGAATTTGGTACAGGCTGCGCTGAATCTGTTGTGCCTTCACGGCGGCCTCGTCTGCCGTGACTTGGCCTTTTTGTGCTTCCACTTGGCTGGCTGCGGTATCTACCGCACTGGACGCCACAAAATTTTTCTTCAACAGGTCTTGCGCCCGCGTTAACTGTCGTTGCAAGTCCGCAAGGCTTGCTTTTGAACGTGCCGCTTGTGCTTGCGCTTTGCTGAGGTCCGCCTCCACGCTGCGGTCATCGAGTACAAATAACAGCGTACCTGCGCGAACGCTTTGTCCTTCCTTTACCGCCACGCTTTTAATCAGCGCATTGACTTGCGCTCGCAAGGGGACGGATTGGAGTGCGATGATGCTGCCTGTGGCCTCTAGCGTTGTTGGTAAGTCGGCTAATGCTACCGTCACCACGCCCACGGCGGTTGGTCCACCAAACCGACCGCCGGGTCGCCCTCCCTTCTCCGCTTTGTCCCCTTTGCCGCCTTTGCCCTCTTTACGCGCGTCACCGCCTTTATTCACCGCGCCATCCGTAGGTGCCCGCGCCGCGGAGGTTCCCGTGGTTTGGTGCCAAAAGCCAACGAGTGTGTCTTGGTAAAACCAGGCAGCGGCCGCTGTGATGATAAGCAGCAGCGACAGATTACGTGTTGAGCGTTTCATGAGATCGTCTAAAGAGTAACGCCCGAAGGCAGAAGCGCGTGGCGATGAAGGCTACGCAGTTGGCGAAGCATAGCGAATATTTGTCGGTTGTGCTTGTCAAGAAAGGGGCACCCCGCAGGCTCAGTCTTTCGGGCGGAAGCTGATGAGCATGGGGGAGGGCACCCGTCCATCGATATCCCGGGGCAGTCGCCCCGTGCGGTCGATCGCTCTGAGGACAGCGTCATCCCATGCCTTTACGCCACTGGATCGCTTCAGCTTGCGCCCCAGGATCTCGCCCGTTGGCAAAGAGGTTACCTCCACCTCGGCGGCGGGGTTGCCCGTTGTATCCCCCGAGAAGATGATGTTGGGCTTGACGGCCGCGACGACTTTCCCAGCGTAGGTCGGACTAGGGCCACTGGACTTCTTCGCGGTTCCCGTATCACCGGTGGCACCGGCGAGGCTGGTTAAGCGCGCCAAATTTTCTTGACGCAGCTTGTCCTTCAGCGCCGTCTCTGCGGCAACACGCTCTTGCTCAGCTTTTTCTGCTGCGGCTTTTTCCGCTGCAGCCTTTTTCTCGGCAGCCGCTTTTTTCTCAGCAGCAGCTTTTTCTTTAGCTCGTTTTTCTTTCTCGGCTTTCTCTTTTGCTGCTTTTTCGGCTGCAGCCTTTTCTTTGGCTGCCTTCTCCTTAGCAGCTTTTTCTTTAGCAGCTTTCTCTTTAGCGAGCTTTTCCTTCTTTTCCTTTTCTTTGGCGGCTTTTTCCGCATCGGCCTTCTTCTTAGCCGCTAGTTTTTGGGCCACTGCCTCGTCGTCGGCCTTCTTCTTACGGGCTTTTTCTAAGGCAATGTCGGCCTCGCTTGGACCCGTTGGCTCGGCCTTGGGTGGCGGGGGTGGTGGCGGAGGCGGAGGCGGAGGTTCTGGTTCAGGCTCGGGATCGGGCTCAGGTTTAGGCTCCGGCTTTGGCTCCACTTTTGGGGCGGGTTCGGGTTTGGGCGCGGCGCGCATCGCCTCAGGCGACCAGACCTCGACCTCAAAGCTGGCAGGGGTGGCGTCCTTGCGCCAAGAGACCCCCCACGTCAATGCGCCCATCAGCACGACATGAGCGAGCAAGGCCCAAACGATGGGCATGCTCCATGGCACTGGCGCATCGTTATGTAATGGGGACGATGGATCGCTACGCATCCTTGGGTTGGCAGTCCGTTAACGTGAAGAGGAGACGGAAAGGGCGATGCGCGCGAGGCCCGCCTTCTTGAGCGCGTCCATCACCTGAACCACGGCATCGTATTTCACTGCACGGTCCGCGCTGATGACCACGGCCAACGCACGATTAGGGTCGTTGTTTGCGGTGCCGTCACGCGTCGAGCGATTTTGATTGGCCGCTTCTATGACGCGTTGCGCCACGTCAACCAGCTTAACTGGGACGCGATCTTTGTCTGTTTTGATGCTTAGACTCGCATCTTTGTTGACAAACACCTCAATGACTTTATCGGGCCGCCGACTGGCCTCGCCAACTGTGGGCAGGTCGATTGTGCTTGGCGTGATCAGCGGTGCCGTCACCATAAAAATAATCAACAGCACCAACATCACATCGATGAAGGGCACCATGTTGATTTCGTTCATCGTGCGGCGTTTGCGGCTGCGACGCATTGGACTAGCCATGACTTAAGCCGCCGTTTGGGCGCTGAGATTGCGCTGCAATATGTTCGAGAACTCTTCCGAAAAAGTGTCCATTTTGTTCGCTAAGCGGTCGATGCGGGTGGCAAAACGGTTGTACGCCACGACCGCTGGAATGGCGGCAAACAGGCCGATGGCGGTGGCCACCAACGCCTCTGCGATACCTGGGGCCACCGTCGCCAAGGTCACCTGTTCCAGTGACGCCAAGCCAGTGAAGGCGTGCATGATGCCCCAAACGGTGCCAAATAAGCCCACATAAGGTGAGACGGAAGCGACTGAGCCCAGAAACGACAATTGCGACTCCAGCGCATCCACTTCACGCTGAAAATTAGCGCGCATAGCACGCTGGGCACCTTCGAGTAACACCACGGTGTCGGCGATACGCCGCTCTCTTAACTTTAAGAACTCACGCATACCCGACGCAAAAATACGCTCCATGGGACCGGAGCCCGTGGTTTTTTGTATCGCGGTGTTGTACAAATCGTGCATGCTGGTGCCCGACCAAAACGCGTGCTCAAAGTTGGTGTTTTCTTTGGTTACCCGACTCAGGACGGTGCTTTTACTGAATATCACCGCCCAACTGGCAATCGACACGACTAACAGCAAGGCGACCACCGCTTGGACCACACCACTGGCGTGTAGGAGCAGCGTAACAATGGATAAATCTTGGTTCATGGCTTCGGCAGTACATTGGTTAAGGTTGGCGGCAAACGCATCGGCTTAAACGTTTCGGCGTGGACCCATGCAACGCGGATATCCGCGTCGCAAAGCACGACGGTGGGTTGATCGTGCAGGGCCACCCACTGGTGCAAGTCTAGCGTCGCACGGCTGGTTTTCACCAGTCGCGTCGCCACCGTCAAACGATCATCTAATCGGCAAGGACGATGGTAACGCACTCGGGTCTCACTCACGACAAATAGACCCTTTAGAGTCTCTTTAAGCCGTTGTTGCTCTAATTCTAGTGACCGTAGCCATTCCGTTCGGCCACGTTCGAAAAACTTGAGGTAATTGGCATAGAACACGATCCCCCCAGCGTCGGTGTCTTCCCAGTAAACGCGCAGGGGCCAGCGGTGGTGGGCCTCGGTAATGGGGGAGGGTTGCGGCATGGCGTTTTACAGGCATGCCTCTAGGCGCGCGATGGCGGCCTGCAGCTGCTCTAAGCTACTGGCGGTCGAAAAGCGCAGGTAGCGGTGGGTGTTCGCAAAGCCAAAGTCGCGCCCTGGCGTGGCCGCAATATGCGCACGTTGCATGAGGGCGCTTGCAAAGTCCCAGCTGCCCGCTGCGGGGGTGTTGGGGATATCCCATTGGTCGCAGGCTGCCTCGCAATTAGCGTAGGCGTAAAACGCCCCATCTGGCATCACGGGCACGTGGAGACCCAAGCGGTTCAGCTCGGGTATGAAGTAGTCGCGTCTGGCTTTGAAAGCCAGTCGTCGCTCTTCATAGCATGCCAGCGTATCCGGCTCGAAGCAGGCGAGGGCGGCGTATTGGCTGAGGGTATTGGGGCAGATGAAGAGGTGTTGTGCCAAGCGCTCGACCACCGGAACCAAGGCCGGGGGGAGTACCAGCCATCCCAAACGCCAGCCGGTCATGCTGAAGTACTTTGAGAAGCTGTTGATGCTGATGACCTCCTCGCCCAGTCCATCGGGCAGCCCCAATGCGCTTTGGCCGTAGGCGGCGTCATAGCTCAAACCCAAATAAATTTCGTCAATCAGGCTGATCCCACCGCGCTCACGCACCGTGTGGGCAATCGCTTGTAGGTTCGCCCGACTGATGGACGTGCCGGTGGGGTTGCTGGGGGAGGCCAACAAAACGCCTCTGGTTTGAGGGCCCCAAGCCGATGACACTTGATCGGGTGTGAGTTGAAAACGACTGGCTGCGTTGGTCTCAATCAGTTTGGCTGTGCCCTCAGCCGCTGCCACAAAATAGCGGTTGCATGGGTAGCTGGGGTCGGGCATGAGTATCTCGTCGCCCGCCTCAATGAGTGCCATGCAGGCCAGCTGCAGAGCGCCTGAGGCTCCTGCGGTAACGGCGATGCGGGCGGGATCGATTTGCAGATTAAAGCGGCTCGCATACCAGCCGCTGATGGCCTCGCGCAGTGCCGGAAGTCCCAGGGCCTGCGTATAGGTGCTGCGACCCGACGCCATCGCGCGTTGCGCCGCGGCTTGCACGGCGGGCGGTGCATCGAAATCAGGCTCGCCGATATTGAGAAAAATCATGGGCGAGTCAGTTTGCGCGACATCCAACGCCAGCTTTTGCGCGGCCTTGGCCATTTCCATGACCAAAAAAGGCTGTATGCGTTCAGCTCGTTGGGTGATTCTCATGCTGTCAACCGCCGCTTAGCTTCAAGCCTCTGCGGGACGCGACTGCAAGGCCATGCCGTGTACCACGCCGTTAACAAACTTGTGGCCGTCGGTCCCGCCGAAGGACTTTGCCAACTCAATGCACTCGTTGATGACGACGCGCATGGGGACATCTAAACAGCTGGTCAACTCTTTGGCCCCGATCAGTAACACCGCGTGTTCAATGGGCGAAACCTCTGCGATGGGTCGGTCGAGGTGTGGCGATATCATGGCTTCTAAGGCCTCACGATCTTCAATGCAGCCCGTCAGTAGGGTGTCAAAGTGCAGGCTGTCGGCTTTGTGAAAACCAGTGAGATCGCGGGTGAAGGTGTCAATACTCTCTAAGGTGTTTTGACCGACCAGATATTGGTACAAGGCCTGCACACCAAACTCGCGTGCGCGGGTTCTTGCCGACTTATCGGCGGCTTTACGGAGTCCGCCGGCTTTCTTGCCCACGCTCTTAGCGGCAGGGGCCGTTGCGTCGGATGTGGTGTCGTTAGGTGGCGTGTCGGTCATAGTCGTATCCAAAGAGCGGTGTCAAGCACGCGACCAGCGTATGGGCCGTGCGGGTGGCGATATTATCGCAGAGGAACAGGGCCAGTTGCCTATTACAGCTTTGCTAAGAGCAAGGCCATCTCGACCGCTACTTTTGCGGCGTCGCTGCCCTTGTCCGTCTGCCGCGCGACGGCCTGCGGATGGTCTTCCGTTGTCAGTACGGCATTCGCGATGGGGATTTGGTAGTCGAGGGCCACCCGCGTGACGCCAGCGCCAGACTCGTTGGCCACCAGTTCGAAGTGGTAGGTTTCCCCGCGGATGATGCAACCCAACGCGATCAAGGCGTCAAACTCATCAGACTCCGCCATGCCTTGCAAGGCGCTGGCGATTTCCAGTGCGCCAGGCACCGTGACGTGACGAATGTTTTTTTCTTGTACCTTCAGCGATAACAACTCGGTATGGCAGGCGGCCCATAGCGCGTTGGTGATGTCATCGTTGAAGCGGGCTTGCACCACACCAATTCGTAGTTTGGTGCCGTTGTTTTCTGGGCCAGCGCCCTTGCTAGAGGTAAACATACTTGAGGCCTATTGGTCGCGACGGGCGCGGTTGCGAAACAAACGAGTCAGTGATGGCGCTTAGGCAAGGGGCGTGAGCGCGCCAGAGGCACTTTCTTGAAACCCGCACACCTCGAGACCGTAACCGGCCATGCTTGGCATGCGCCTAGGGGAGCCCATGAGGGTCATGCGCGTCACGCCGCATTCCCGCAAAATTTGAGCGCCGATACCGTAGTTTCTTAAATCTTTTCGCCCTGCCTCTGGGCCGTAGCTTGGTTTGGCGACCCCTTCAAAATGGGCCAACAGTTCTTGGCCTGTTTCACCGGCATTGAGCAACACGGCGACCCCCTTACCTTGTGCTTGCAGGTAGGCCAAGCTGGCGTTGATAGACCAAGAGTGCATGCTGCCGTTTTGCTCCAGCACGTCCATCACGGACAAGGGCTCGTGCACACGCACGGGCACCACCTCATCGGCCTCCCATTGGCCGGTGACCAAGGCCAGGTGCACGTTGCCACCGGTGACGTCTTGAAACGCGTGGGCGACAAATGAGCCCTGCGCAGTTTGAAGGGTGCGGCTACCCAGACGTTTGACCAAGGATTCGTGGGCGCTGCGGTATTCAATTAGATCGGCGATGGTGCCGATTTTTAAGCCATGGTCGGCTGCAAAAATCTGCAAGTCAGGCAAGCGCGCCATGGAGCCATCGTCGTTCATGATCTCGCAAATCACCGCAGACGGGGCACAGCCTGCCATGGCTGCAAAGTCGCAGCCGGCCTCTGTGTGGCCAGCGCGCATGAGCACGCCACCATCAACGGCTTGTAAAGGGAAGACGTGCCCGGGCTGCACGAGATCGGTAGGCTGGCTGGTGGCTGCGACCGCCACTTGCACTGTTTTTGCGCGGTCAGCGGCAGAGATGCCTGTGGTCACGCCGACGGCGGCTTCGATGCTGACGGTGAATGCCGTGGCGTACAAGGTGCCATTGCTGCTCGCCATAGGCGGCAACTTAAGGTATTCGCAGCGTTCGCGGGTGAGGGTTAAGCAGATCAGGCCACGTCCGAATTTGGCCATGAAGTTGATGGCTTCAGCCGTGACGTGCTCGGCGGCCATCACGAGGTCCCCCTCGTTTTCGCGATCCTCTTCGTCTACGAGGATCACCATGCGACCCGCGGCAAGCTCGGCAACGATGTCTTCAACTGGGGAAATAGCGACGGGGTTTGGCATGAAATATCTGATTCACAGCATTAAAAAATGAAACTTATTATCTCAGGCTCGCAGGCTCAACATGCGCTCGACATAACGGGCCAGCACATCCACCTCTAAATTGACCTCTGCGCCCACGGTGAGCGACCCCAAAGCGGTGTGGTCAATGGTGTGCGGAATGATGTTGATGTCAAAGACACACCCCGTGGCAGCGTCCTTGACTTGATTCACCGTCAAACTGACCCCATTAACGGTAATCGAGCCTTTATAGGCTAAGAAGGGCGCCATATTGAGGGGCGTCTCTATTTGCAGTAGCCAACTTTCGCCGACGGATTCAAAGCGCACGACGCGTCCGATGCCATCAACGTGACCCGACACGATGTGGCCCCCCAAGCGATCTTGCGCGCGCAGGGCCTTCTCCAAGTTGATCCGTCCCGTTGCGGTCAGTCCGCTGGTTTTAGCGAGCGACTCAGCGGAGACATCTACTGTGAATTGGCGTGCACTTGCGTCAAAGGTGGTCACGGTCATACAGGCGCCATTGATGGCGATACTGTCCCCTAACCCGACGTCATCTAAGTACGCCTCTGGCGTGCGTATGTGTAAGCGCTTCCCGTAGGTGAGATGGTCGCCTAGTGATTCAATGTGCGTGATGTCGCCTATGCCTGTGATGATGCCGGTGAACATGTTTTGGGTTGTTTAACGTTACAAAGAAGTTTTATTAAAACAGATCGCGATTGTCCACAATGCCGCGCAGGCGAATGTCGGGGCCCACCATGCTCGGTGGCAACCAGCGCATGGCAACGCCTTGCGACAGCGCGCTGAGCGGTCCTAAGTTAGACAGGCCTAGACCTTGCCCGAGTAAGGTGGGCGCCAGGTATAGCAACACCTCGTCGACCAGTTGCTCTCTCAGGAAGGAGCCATTCAACGCGGCACCCGCTTCGAGGTGTACCTCATTCACCTCACGCTGCGCCAAGTCGGTGAGCATGGCGGTTAGATCAACCTTGTTGTGTGCATTGGCTAGTGTGATCAGGGTGGCACCCGCCGTCTCAAGGGACGCACGTGCCTGCTCGGTTGCGACGCCACTGTGGTAAAGCCATTTTTCACGTTGCCCACGCAGTAAGCGTGCGGTGACGGGGGTCTGTAAGCGGCTGTCTATCACGACCACATGCGGTTGGCGCGAGAGGGGGAGCCCCCGCGCATCCAACTGCGGATCGTCGGCGAGCACCGTCCCCGCACCCGTCAGTACGACGCAGGCTTGGGCACGAAACCGATGGCCGTCCTGCCTGGCCTCGGGACTGCTTATCCATTGACTCTCTCCGTTAGGGAGTGCCGTAATGCCGTCGGCGGAGGCCGCCATTTTCATGCGCACCCATGGGCGTTTGCGGATGATGCGGCTAAAAAAGCCAATATTGAGGCCGCGTGCCGCGTCGGCCATCAGCCCCGTTTCGACCTGCACGCCCGCCTCGCGCAAACGCGCAATGCCTTGACCGTTGACCGCTGGGTTGGGGTCAGTTGCGGCAACGACCACGCGTGCGATACCGGCGGTTTTGATCGCGTCGACGCAGGGTGGTGTGCGGCCATGGTGGGCACAGGGCTCCAGCGTGACGTAGGCGGTGGCCCCCTGCACGCTAAGGCCTTTGGCATGCGCGTCTCGTAACGCCATCACCTCGGCATGGGCCTCGCCAACTGCTTGCGTGTGCCCAGCGCCCAACAGATCACCGTCTGGCGTGGTGATGACGCAGCCGACACGGGGGTTGGGGTTGGATAGCCACAGTGATTTTTCGGCCCAAGCCAAGGCCAACGCCATTGCTTCCTGATCACTTGAGATTCGCATACACGGAGCATACACGCCTGCACGGGCGCTTTTAGGGTGGGGTGGTTGGCCCGTGAACAGGGTCTTTCCACCACTGTTGTTGCCATGCACCAAGGACGCGCCCTTGCGTGGGACGGTATAGCGTGACACGCCAAACGGATGGGCTCGGGTCCACCGCCGAGCGCGTGGCTGGTTCAAAGCCCTCGACCCAATAAACCATTGTGCGTAGGTTGTGCGTGGGCGGTATGGGCGCGGCGCCCACAACGAGTGGCTGGGCGCTGGCCATCAGGGTGGCAAGGGTGGCGGGGTCTGCGCCGGCAGCCACCCACCAATGATCGGCCAGCCTCGATCTCAGGGCGTCGTCTGCAAGGGCGTCGGGCGCGAGGCGATAGTGCTCGTGCAAGCGGTGCCAAGCGACTTGCCAGTCAATCCCCCGCTGCATCGCGGTACGTTCCGCGAGGTCTTGCCTATGCGCGGCGCCAGCGCTGTGCCACATGGCCGCGGTGAGGGCGCTGCCAATGCTCAGCACAACCAGTAGGCTCATGGTGGCAAGACCGGTTTGCCAGCCGGCAATTGGGCGCTGTCGCCTTCCCTGCGCCATCAGGGTGGCCAGGTGCGGTTACGGCTAATGTGCTGCCAGCTACCGAGGCTGTCTTGTTGGCAAGGCGCGGACGCTAGGTGCTCGCCTCGGCCGGCTTCACCCACCTCACCAGCGTGACTGACGTCTGGTGTTTTGACCAAGCACAGTTGATAGGCCAGCGGCACTTGCTGCGGTGTGGCAAGCGGAGCGAGGACTACCCATTGAATGCCAGTGGGTGTGGCGACGGCTACCTGTACATCCAGCCGTTGCCAGCCATCGCTCAGCGGCTGGTTATAGGCACGGTCAGGTACTTGGCAACGTAGGCTGCCATCGCGTACCCATAAGCTGCTGTGAATCCGGTTATTCCGGCTCGTTTGCCTGCCCAAGCAGTCCACCGCTGCGAGGCCCATGCTGAGCGGTTGTGACCCATTTAATTGATCGCCCGCCACCCGGCCGCTGGGTGACCAAGGACGCACGGGCGCGTCGAAAGCTGCGCGCCCGTCATCGAGCACGACGCTGTGCCCGCCGCTTGCGCGGGCATGGTGGGCGAGAAAACGCCACGCCACACGAAATGACTCGGTTTCTTGGTCACGCGCTTGGTTGGCGCGGTAGCGCGCGCCTAGCTGGCGTAATTGTTCATTTGCTAACAACAACACCCCGAGCCCAATCGACATACCGACCATCAAACTCATTAAGCCGGCCCCACGCTGTGGTGCTAAAGCCATAGCCAAGCGCAGGCATGGCGGCGGTTACAGGCCCGGTGATTGAGCGCGGTTTGCGGCCTGTGGCCCTCGCTAGGCCATGCCACCACCAAGAGCAGCCAACCATCGCGCAACGTGATGTGGCCACTTGCAAAGGGGCTGGCTTGCTGTAGCCTGTGCTGCCAGTCGGCAATGTTGAACTGGGCAAAAGCCAGGGCGTCACACGCGACGGCGTGACAGGCGGCAAGCGCTGGCAGGGCGGCGCCACGGACCCCGGGCGCCACGCCATCAAGGTGGTAGTTGGCCTGCATCGATTCCGTGCCAAAGCGCGTGGTGTGCAGCAGCAGACGTTGTGCCAAGTTGTCAAGAAGCGACCAGGCGATACGCGATTGCAGCTGTCTTTCTGCGCGCTGCATTTGGGCTTGTTGGCTATTGGCGAGCGCCCAGATGCCTATTGAAAAAATCAGCAGCGCCACCAACGCATCGACCAGCGCGAAACCTGCTGCGGGGTTTCGTTGCGCGCCACTGGCCATAGCAAGACCTAGCGGTGGGGGTTACAGCGCGTCGCGTTGTGATAGGTCTCGGAACGCACGCGGCCGCTAATGGCGATAAACACCTTGATACTGAGCGCGCTGTCATCGTCGGCGTTGTCATCGCAGAAAAGAATACTTTGTATGGGCGACACCCGGCCATCGCTATCGACACGTAAGAAGCCTCGGCCATTGTTGCTCACGATACGCACCCCGGGGGTGGCCGCATGGCTGGCAATAGCGACTCCTAGACTCGTGGCACTCCCATCGAGTTGTTGTTGCCATCCACATTGCCAATGCGTAGAGGAGGTACGCATACGCGCCGCTTCGCAGGGTGCCTGAGCCACCATGTACACCGGCTGATTCAAGCTGAGCGCCTGTGCTTTTGCGTTACCCATGTCGAGTAGCCATTGCGCGTGTGCTTGCGTGAGGCGCGCCTTGACGAGGTAGGCTTGATAATGGTTGACAGCCACCGACAACAGGATGCCAACGATTGCCAAGGCGGCCATGACCTCCAGTAGTCCGAAACCGCGTGCGCTGTTAGGTGGGGGAGGACGTCGGGTGGGGTGAGGCAGGTGGGGAGGTGGGCGCAAGTGCATGCGTCGCATTGTCCCCCGTTATCGGCATCACGGCGCTTTGCTCCGCGTATTGGTCAGAGCTTAGCGAACCTCGTCTACCAAGGCTGTGAAGTCGTCGACATCTTCGAAGCTGCGGTAGACGCTCGCGAAGCGCACGTAGGCGACCTTGTCCAATTTCTTCAGCTCGCGCATCACCAGACCACCGATTTTTTCGGAGGCAATTTCTCGTAAGCCCAAGCTCAGTAAACGCTCTTCAATACGCTCAATGGCTGCGGCGATGATGTCGGTGCTAACGGGGCGTTTGCGTAGGGCGAGTGAGAAAGATCCCTCTAGCTTACCGCGCGCAAACTCCACCCGACGGCCGTCCTTTTTGACCACCACAGGGAAGTTCACTTCGGGTCGCTCGTAGGTGGTAAAACGCTTGTCGCAAGCCCCACAGCGACGACGCCTGCGTATCAGGGCGGCGTCTTCGCCTACCCTGGTCTCCACCACTTGGGTGTCGAGGTGTGCACAAAAAGGACACTTCATAAAAGGCGTCTTTCAGATGTGGGGCCGTCGCGATTTACAGCGCGCTATAAACAGGGAACTTGGCCGTTAGCGCGTTAACCTTTGCACGCACTGCCTCGATGTTGGCGCTGTCATGCGGGTTGTCTAAGGCATCAGCAATCAGGTTCGCGGTTTCACGCGCCTGCACAACGCCAAAACCGCGCGTCGTAATGGCGGGCGTGCCTATACGAATGCCGCTAGTGACCATGGGTTTTTGTGGGTCATTGGGGATCGCATTTTTGTTGACCGTGATGTGTGCCGCGCCCAAAATCGCTTCGGCTTCCTTACCCGTTAGCTGCTTGCTTTGCAAGTCGACGAGCATCACATGGCTTTGTGTTGTACCGCTCACAATCCGCAAACCGCGTGCAGTAAGCGTCTCGGCCATTGCGAGTGCGTTATCGAGCACAGACTGCTGGTAGACCTTGAAGTCGGGCTCCAATGCCTCTTTGAACGCGACGGCTTTGGCCGCGATCACGTGCATCAGGGGACCGCCTTGCAAGCCGGGGAAGATGGCACTGTTGATCGCCTTTTCGTGCTCAGCTTTCATCAGGATGATGCCACCGCGTGGGCCGCGCAAGCTCTTGTGCGTGGTAGATGTCACCACATCGGCGTGGGGTACCGGGTTGGGGTACACACCCGCGGCAATCAAGCCGGCGTAGTGGGCCATGTCGACTAAAAATATGGCGCCGACTTCTTTGGCGATCTTTGCAAAACGCGCAAAGTCGATGTGCAAACTGTAGGCGGAGGCGCCGGCAATAATGAGTTTGGGCTTGGATGCGCGCGCGGTGGCCTCCATCGCTTCGTAGTCCAGTACCTCGTTGGCGTCTAGGCCGTAGCTCACGACGTTAAACCACTTGCCGCTGATGTTCAAAGGCATGCCGTGGGTGAGGTGGCCGCCTTCTGCCAGACTCATGCCCATGATGGTGTCCCCGGGCTTCAGGAAGGCCAAAAACACGGCTTCGTTCGCTGACGCGCCGCAATGGGGTTGTACGTTGGCGGCATCCGCGCCAAAGAGGGTCTTGATGCGATCAATGGCCAATGCCTCAGCCACATCCACGTGCTCGCAACCGCCGTAGTAGCGCTTGCCCGGGTAGCCTTCTGCGTACTTGTTTGTGAGCTGGCTGCCTTGGGCTTCCATCACAGCGGGGGAGGTGTAGTTTTCGCTGGCGATCAGCTCAATGTGCTGTTCTTGGCGAAGGTTCTCCGCTTGAATGGCGGCAAACAATGCGGGGTCGGTGTCTTTAATCAGCGTATTGCGGTCGAACATGGTTCAGGGCCTTTGTTGGCAGTTCAAAAATTAAGGCAGGTGGGCTGCATTAACTGACCCAGGCGAACGGCAAATCGCTCTCCAGCGCCGCGCTGTGAGATCGGTACGCTTCCTCGTGGTCATCCACGTCTGGTGGGGGCATTGCACCCCCGCCGCTTATCGCCAGTCACGTACCCCGGTATTTTATCGTAGGTTCGCTTAGTTGGCGGCTAGGACGTCGCTTATGCCTTTAGATTGACTAGACACCCGCTTGCCAGGGCTTATGGATGTCTGTGATAAATCCGTTGCTGCTCGCGGAGACGGTGTCGTAGCGGGCAAGGTCGGTGCGCGTTTTGCCGCAGCCCGTTGCGCTGCGATGCCGGCAAGCGTCTGTTTGTATGGCGGGAGGTCATATGGTGCCAGCACCTTCTGCATGCGCTCGTAAACCTTTAAGACGCGGTCTAGATAGAAGGTGCCGTCAACCGTTACGGCACCAACATAGCAAAATAGCCCACGCTTAACCGAGCCCTTGGCGCGGGCAATGCACTCTTGTAGCACCATGGTGCCCACGTGCAAATTAGCCACTGGGTCAAAGGCGGCCAAGGGCCCGCCGTAGGCTTCAAACTTGTCGGTGTGCACGCGGGTGAGCACTTGCATCAAGCCCTCTGCACCCACTGGGCTTCGGGCGTAGGGGTTAAAGCGCGACTCCACGGCGACAATGGCCAAGATGAGGGCAGGGTCCACTTGCGTGCGCTCGCCAATGGCATACGCCTCGGCCACCAGCACGTCGATGGGCGGTGTTGCCACCCGGTAGTAACGGCTAATCCATTTGGACAGTGCGGCCTGGTGCGGCGCGAGCTTGGCCGGTAGCGTGGCGCTCACGCGATCAGCAGCCGTGGGCTCAGGTAGCATTTCTTGGTTGCTACTCAAGCGTTCGTCTTGCCTGGTTTGCAACCAGTCCAGCAGGCGCGTCTCCACTGGCTCTCTTATGGCGCTTTGGCTTGCCAAGACCAACAACACGCTCACCACCCCGATGCCCGCCATGGCCAGACCGTTGTGCGTGGTATTCCAAAACCACTCGCTCACTCGGCGAAACCATAGCAAGCGCTTCAGCGCTGCAAAGCGATGAGAGGTGCTGGACGTTGTGGTGGTCGGATCGGTCATAGGTAAGCGGTTTTCTTAGCGCCCACGTGAGCGCTACAACAACCTGATCTCTATTGTCAAAACGGCCTTAATAAATGTCAATAATCAAATATCGGTTCTTTATGCCAAAAAGAATATATCGAGATAGCTACTGGGTTGCCATCCTTTTGGATGGGCGTATCGCTGAAAAAAAAGCGCTTTTAAAGTCAAGAGTTACGCCGGAATCGAAAGGTGAATTCGGGTAAACATCATTAAGTTGTGGCACCGAGTCAGTTGAAAAAAAAGCCCGTGCTTGGCTATTTTTTTCAGGTCGTTGTCGACCTGCAACATGCCGAAACCCTTCGCTTTTTTGGGGCTATAGCGGCACTCGTTCGCCGCTGTCTGCTGCGAGCTTGAGAACCTCTAGGCGTGGCGGGTGCGCGCGTGCATCCCAATCGCTCAGCACCCATCGGGTACCACTGGGCGATAGGTCATGTGTACCCGGGCGGTGGGTGTGACCATGTACGACATCGGTTGCACCCAGTAGCGCGGTTTCTTCCGTGATGCGTGTTTCATCCACGTCAAACCACGTCGCCTGAGCCTGCTGGTGCGCTTGGCTTTGCGCTCGCATTTGGGCGGCAAGTGCCAGCCGCTCAGGCAGTGGGCGGGCTAAGAACGGGTTTTGCCATTCGCTGCTGCGGCTCGTTAACCGAAAGTCTTGGTAGGCTGTATCGCTGGTGCACCAAGCATCGCCGTGAACCATTAGATAGCGGTGGGCGCCCCAGTCGAGCAAGGTGTTATCGGGCAACGCATGGACCCGTGTAGCCTCGAAAAACCGCGAACCCAATAAAAAGTCGCGGTTACCCATTGCCATATAAATCGGAACAGCATCGCTAGCGGTGGCCAAGGCCTGCACGCAGTCCTGCCAAAACGGGGTTTCCGGCGATTGATCAGGCGTTGCATCCAGAGCATCGTCACCGACCCACAACTCGAAGTAGTCCCCCAGAATAAAGAGGGCGTCGTAGCCATTGGCCGGGGTGACCGTGGCCAGAAATCGATGCCAGGCGTGCGCGGTTTCTGGGTCGCTGGACTGCAAATGCAGGTCGGACACCACCCCGACACCACGCCAATGCGCCGGCGCATGGATGACGTGGGTCGTTGCCGTGTCCGGCATACGGTGCGCTGTGCGGTGCCTAGACCGCAACGGCCTTTTCAATCATGACTTCGTCCTTGGGTACGTCGTCATGAAAGCCGCGGCGCCCAGTGTCCACGCTACGCAAGGTGTCAACAATCTCGGTGCCACCGACGACCTTGCCAAACACTGCGTAGCCCCAGCCCTGAACGCTGGGGGCGGTGTGGTTCAAAAAATCGTTATCTGAAACGTTGATGAAAAATTGGGCGCTTGCAGAGTGCGGGTCTTGCGTACGTGCCATAGCGAGGGTGTACTTCTCGTTCTTTAGGCCGTTATTGGCTTCGTTGCGGATCGGTTCTTTTGATTCCTTCTCTTGCATCCCAGACGCGAAGCCGCCGCCTTGAATCATGAAGCCATCAATGATGCGGTGAAAAATCGTACCGTCGTAGTGGCCATCGGCCACATAGCTCAAAAAATTCTCTGCGCTGAGTGGCGCATTTTCTTGATCAAGCTCAATGGTAATCACGCCATGCTCGGCGATGTGTAGTTCTACTTGCGGGTTAGCCATGACGTTTATTTCTCCAAAGTGGCGGTTTTAATAATGATGGGTGTTTGCGGTACATCCCTTGGGAAGCTACTGGGCAAATTAGAACTGGCGCCGGTAGGCACCTTTTTGATTGCATCGACCACAGATTGGCCTTCAATCACGCGCCCAAAGGCGACGTAGCCATAGCCACGGGTCGTCTCAGACTGGTAGTCAAGAAAACGATTCTTGGCGACGTTGATAAAAAACTGTGCCGTCGCTGAGTGTGGGTTTTGAGTACGTGCCATCGCAATGGTGCCCACCTCGTTGAGTGGCCCCTTGCGCTCAGCAACTTGCGCACCCTCGTGTCGAATGGGCGCGAGCGTCGGCTTTTGCTGCATGCCGGTCGTGAACCCCCCACCCTGAACCATGAAGCCGTCAATGACACGGTGAAAAATCGTCCCGTTGTAATGGCCATTGTTCACATATTGCAAAAAATTCGCGACCGTTTTGGGAGCGGCTTTGGCATCGAGTTGCAGCACGATGTCGCCCATGCTGGTCGTTAAGCGCACGCGGGGGCCATCTGTTGCATGGTCCGCTGCATGGCTTTGTAGGGTGTAAGTGCAGCCTATGACCGCCATGACCAGTCCGGCAGTCCAAGACAACAACGCGCGCTTGGTGCGTTTGTTGGCTAAGGTTGTGGCCTGTGGCGCACGCAAATAGTTAGATGGCATCACGCATTTCCTTCGTAAAAGATTTTCCAATTGCCCGCCTCCAAGCGCCAGTATTGTCGCTTGCGGGTTAGCTTGCCTCGCGGAGTGATTTGCTCGAGGTAGTTAACAACCATCACATCATCGTCATCTTTCCAATGGATGATCGATAGGTCGGATATTTTCACAGTCGCCACGGCCTCGCTCTTAAGCGTGGGCCACCAGTGCGCAAGGTTTTTACCTCTGCGAAAAAACGTGTCGCTGTAGGTGCTGCGCAGCGCGCCTAAATCGTTGTTTGCGCGCAGGGCCACCCATTGGTCAAACACGGCCCGAAAACGATCGCGTGGCTCTGTCAGGCTGTCTCTTGCAACCCAGTCAATCGACGGGGCGATCACCACGGGCGTGCCGATGATACCGACTTGGGACATGAGCGTGCTGATGTCCGGATTGGCCATCGCCACACAGCCCTCTGTAGCCAAGGGGGCGCGCGCATATTGGGCTGCGGGCGTGCCGTGTAGCCAAATGCCACTGCCCGTTTTTCCACGAAGGATATCCAAGGCGTTGGGGTAGTTGATTGGTAGGGCGCCCCGTCCGTACAGGTCTGGGAGGTCTTCACCGGGGAGTTTGCTCGAAACGAAGTACACGCCGAGTGGCGTACGTCCATCACCTTCAACTCGCTTGAGCACACCGTTTTTACCGACGGTAATGTACAGGTCTTTTTCGAGAACCAAATCCACGGCCTCGCCCGCCTTCGCGCGGTTGACAAACCAGTAGAGACGGGAGCGTGAGGTGTCCACTGCGATCACGTTCTGGGTGGTCTTGGGGAGGCGCAGCAAGTTTGCGGGTAGCAGGCCGGGTGCGGGCACCTCGGTGATGGCTTGCAAGCGCAACCGTGACTCTTCTAACAAGACCTTGAGGTTGGTCGACACCGTACCGGTTTTGGGTGACAACGTGCTTAAGTTAATGGGCTTGTTGGAACTCACCGCTAATAAGTCTGCGTAAAGCAGTTGGCCTAGCTGAAAGTTGGGGTAATCGTTGCTTAGGGACTCGGCTAGCGCCAGCGCACGTGCGCGCTCACCGAGGCGCATGTGTTCATACACCGCAAATAGGCGGCTCTCTGCACTGCCAACGGAGTCGCCAGTGGCCGGCACTTTCTTCGCCGTTGATGCTTGCTTGATAGGGCCGGACGCCCTTAGTTGTTTTGCATTGCCCGTGGCGGCCGGTTGCACGGTGACGCCGTCAATAGCCAGTTGCCACTTAACGGGCAGGGTCTGCACGACACCTTCTTTGATGGGTAAAGTGGCCCCCATGCGGCCGTCATCGTTGTGCGTGCCCAGCCAGACCGCCACCGCGATCAGTCCGAGCGCCGCGCATGCCCAAGCAAATCGTAACAAGTGTTTGGTACGAAGAGGCGCACGCGGCGCCCCGTCTTGAGCTGCGGCCGCGGCCATTCTAGGCCCTTGAAGAAGTGTCACGCGAGCTACCTTGTTTATTCAACCGTTTCGCGAGTGATACGCCACTGGTTGTTTTCTTTCACAAAATTCATGCGCTTTGGGCTGGTGCCGTTAAAGCTGTCAGATTCGTAGCGCTGGCTCATGCGTGCAGACGCCGTATCACCCTGCACGGTGACGCGCACATTGGACAGTTTGACACTGATGCGTTTACGCGGCTCGATGCGGCTGATCCGCTCTGCCTCCCACGCTGTACGAGACTTGCCGTTGCTGGCTTTAAAGGTCGTGGCGTAGGCGTTTAGATAGGCTTTGGTGTCGCGGTCAGACCAGGCTTTTGCCCAATTGGCCAAGGCACTCTCGACCTCATCGATTGCGCTGGTGTCTACGGCGACCACTGCAGGGGCTGATGCAGCGATGGTTGCTGGGGCAACGATCGGCGCGGGAGCGGGGGTCACCGCCGCGCTGCTGGCCGCTGGTGGTGTCGCTTGTTTCACCGGTTCGGCGGCAGCCACTTGGGTGTCAGGTGTTTTCAGCACCACCACTGGTGCGTTGCCGGTTCTGCCAACGAGTTTGCTTCCGAGGCTACCCAACAAGGTCATTTGTGTCGGCGCAGATTGCGCTGCACCATCGACTTGAAGTGCTTGGCCGTAGTTCTTGCGAGCCAGCGCAGAGTAGACGTCCGCTACGTTTTGGTGCGCCGTTGCGTAAGAGGGGTTGGTAAAGATGGCGCGTTCAAATGCCGTCTTCGCTTTTACGAGATCTCCGCGGGCTGCATAGAGAACGCCGAGGTTGTTATGGGGTTCTGGCAACTCAGGGTAGTCCTTGGCCATGCGCTCAAAGATGGCGGTCGCTGCGCGCTCTTCACCCAATTGGGCGTTAATGACGCCCTCGAAGAACATGAGTTGTACATCCCTGGGGTACTTGTCCTGACCTTCTTTTACTAAGCGCAATGCTTCTTGCGTCTGGCCCGTCGTAAGCGCCTGTTTAATTTGGGCGTACGCATCCTCCGAGGCGAACGCTGGCGTTGTTAGGCAGGTAAGGGCTGCGGTCAGGGCGACCGCAGATAAAAATTGTGGTGACGCGAAGCGCCTGGTAAACGATTTAGGCATATTGATACTTTGTATTGTAAAAACTCAGGTAAATGCGGCGACGCACAATAGGCTCCCGCGGACTAATATTGTAGGATGCCGACGCGCGGTGCGAGACAGGCGCGTTGGCTTCTTTCATGGTCAGCAGGCCCTCTGATTTCATGCTCGAGGTTGGTACGCAATGATCGCCATGCCTGCCAGCGTGACGGCCACCCCCGCCAGATCCCAACTGCTCGGGCGCTCACCGTCCACCGACCACAGCCAACCCAGCGCCACCGCCACATAGACCCCGCCGTATGCCGCGTAAACGCGCCCCGATGGCGCAGCGTGCAGGGTGAGCAGCCAGGCGAAGGTGGCCAGGCTCACAGCCGCTGCGGGCAACAACAACCAGCCCGACCCCTGACCGCGCAGCCACAGCAGCGGCAAGTAGCAGCCCACGATTTCGGCGATGGCGGTAGCAAGGTAAAGCAGCAGGGTTTTCATGGCGGCAACGGGCGGTCAGGCGTCCATGGATTTCAGCAGGGCCAGGATGTCTTCGGCGATCACGGCGGGCTCGGTTCCGTAACTCGAAAACAGTCGGACGGCGCCGTTGGTGTCGAACACGTACTTACCCGCCGAATGGTCCATCGTGTACGAGGTGGGCGTTGTACCTTCGACCTTGCGATAGTAGATCTTGAAGCTGTCCGCCACAGCCTTGAGCTCGGCCGGCTCGGGGCGAAGCGCCAGAAAGCTCGGGTCGAAATTGGTCATGTACTCCTTGAGCAGCGGCAACGTATCGCGCCCCGGATCCACCGTGATGAAGAGCACCTGCAACTGATTGCCCCGATCGCCCATGAGGCGCTTGACCTCTGCCAGGGTGGCCATGGAGGTGGGGCAGACATCCGGGCACTGCGTGAAGCCGAAGAACACCACCACCGCCTTGCCGCGGAAATCGGCCATGGTGCGCACCTGCCCAGTATGGTCGGTGAGCTTGAGGCCCTGCGCGAAGGCAGCGCCTGTGATGTCGGTGCTCTTGAAAGTGGGTGCCTGGGGCGAACAGCCCGAAAGAAGACCTCCTGCCGCGAGCCATGAGACGCTGATTACCAGCGCCTGACGTCGGTTGACAGGGAGTGCGTTGGCTAACTGTTTCACTTCTTCGCCTTGGCCACTTCCTCAGCCACCAGCGCGGCCAGCTGATCAGGCCCGAAGCTGGGCAGGCTGCGGCCATTCACAAAGAAGGTGGGTGTCTTGGTGACTTGCAGCGCAGTGAGGTCTTCGATATCTTGCTGCAGCAAGGACCGTAGGCCGGGTTTCTCAATGTCCTGCCGCGCCTTGGTGATGTCCAGACCTGCCTGTTCAGCCACCCTGAAAGCGGTCTCGATGTTTGGCTGGCCGTGATCGGCCCAGGCGGGCTGTGCAGCAAGCACAGCTTCCAGTACCGCCTGATACTTGCCCTGGCTCTTGGATGACTCCAGCAGCTTGACCACCACGTCAGAGCCCTGGTGAAACGGTGCGTACCGGATCACCAGCCGCACGTCATCGGGGTACTGCGCCATGAGGTTCTTGACGATGGGATAGAACGCGCGGCAGGTCTCGCAGGCGGGGTCAAAAAACTCGACGATGGTGACCGGCGCGTTCTGCGGGCCGAACACCGGCGAGTGCATGCGCACCAGGCGCGTCTGCTCGGCCTTGACCTGCACATCCTGTGCGGTCTGCACCCGAGATTGGTAGGCGTTCATGCCCAGGTAGAAGAACAAGGCAACGATGGATAGCAGACCGATAACGGTGAATTTTTTGGCGTTCATGAACGGGACTTTCTCAAATAAATAAAAAGCAGGAAGGCGATGGCGATGAAGGACAGAAGAGACAGCCAGGGAATCTGGATGCCGTTGAGGATTTCGAGACTCTGCTCGCTGCAAGAAGGCCCGGTGCCGCAAGGAACCCACCACTTGGGCACCCACCCGGCGATGAGTGCGGTGTGGTATCCGGCCACCGCTGCACCACCAAGGGCCAGCGGCAGTGCATAGATGACCCCGCGCCGGTCCTCGGCGAAAGCGGCGATGCCCAGGATGATTGCCAGCGGGAACATGAAGATGCGCTGGTACCAGCAGAGCAGGCAGGGCGTCATGCCCATGACTTCGCCGATGAAAAACGCACCGAGAGTGGACACCAGAGCGAAGGCCCAGGCGCCTATGATCCAGAACCATCCACGCTTCATGAAGGAAGCTCCTCAGGGCTTTTACGGGTCGGTTGTTGCCGCGGTGGCGTTTTCAACGACACAAGGCACCAGGTCAGCGCGGCGCAGACGATGAAAACATCGGCCAGATTGAAGGCCGGCCAATGGATGTTGCGCCAATGAAAGTCGAGGAAGTCCACCACAGCGCCGATATGAATGCGGTCCACGAGGTTTCCGCCACCACCGCCCGCCACAAAGGCGCCCGCCCAGCGGTCCAGCGGCTCAACGTGCGGCGCCAGGCACGCCACCGAAACGACGCCCACCACCAGCACTGAGACGCCGATGAAAAACCAGCGTTGCCACCCGCTGGCATCGGCCAACAATGAAAATGCCGCGCCCGTGTTGAGCACATGCACGAAGTTAAGCAAGTCGGTCACCCGAACCGCTTCACCCAGTTCGAGGATGGTGGAGAAATATGACTTGGTGGATTGATCCAACAAGAGAAGGATGGCAACGGCGGCGAGCCACGTCCATCTGGGATTTCGCTTGGTCCAGCGAGCGGTCATGAGAGAGTCCTTCCAAAACGATCCGGGTCGGCCACCGCCTGAGACGGCGGCCACTTAATGCCTGGGGGATCGGGGAAGTCGTGCCTGTCAGCGCATCAGGCGACGGCGTTCAACCCCGAACCTGTCGGGGTGAACCACTGGGGACGATACGGTTGCTCATGCCAGGGTGACAAGCGGCGTTCGGCGAGGTGTTCGACCTGTTCAGAACCTGCAGAGATCGTCATAAACGCGTTGGTCGCCGTGAAAGCGCCGGCATAGTTCGCGTGGCAGATTCCGCAATCGAGATCGAAGCCGCTATCGGCAACGACCCCGTCTTCAACACCCACCACCGCCTGCCCATGGCCGGGCTGATGGTGCGTAGCTTGCGGCCCCTGCGTGGCAGGAACGTGGCCGCAGCACGACGCTGCCGCTGCAGCAGAAAATTGCAGTGGCAGTAGCGTGAGCATCAACAAGATCAGGAAAGCGCGCATGCTTCTGAGTTTAAGCGACAGCCATTCAAGGGTCAAGTGCACGGGCTATCAGCTCAGCCAGCTCGGGACGCACAGGCAAAGGCTCGAAGGCGCTCACCGTGGACCGCCCCGGGTTGCCTAGCGGCAGACGACCGCTCAGGTGGCCCAGCGGCACCAGCGCCAGGCGCAACAACTGTCCCACAGCCTCGGGCCAGTCGCGGGTGCGCACAGACAAGTTCAGCATCTGTGCGTGGGTCTGCAGGTGTGGCCTGATGTGCAACTGTCCCACGACATGGGCCGCCTCTAGGTAAAGCCAGGCTTGATCTACGGAGACTGCAGTTTTTGCGCTCAGGATCAGTTGGGCGTGGGCGGCGCCGTCAAATCTTCGATGGCCCGATGGCTCAGTGGACGTGGCCATGGCGGTCGTCCTTGGCGCTGTCTTCGCCCAGTTCACCGAGCGCCTGCCGTAGCACCGTCCAGCCGCCGTGTAAGGCCAGCGCCGCCATGAGGCTGGCCACCGCAAGATCGGGCCAGGCGGAACCGGTGCCGAAAACGCCAAGCGCGGCCATGAACACCGCCACGTTGCCGATGGCGTCGTTGCGCGAGCAGAGCCACACGCTGCGCATGTTGGCGTCGCCTTCGCGAAACGCGTAGAGCATCCAGGCCACGGCCACGTTGACCACGAGTGCCAGCAGCGCCACCGCTCCCATAGTCGTGGCTTGCGGTACCCCGCCGTCCCACACCGACCACACCGCAGCGCCCAGCACATACAGGCCAAAGCCCATCATGCTCACGGCCTTGAGCAGGGCTGCGCGGGCGCGCCAGGCCAGGGCAGACGCCAGCACGGCGAGCGACACGGCATAGTTCAGCGCGTCGCCCGCAAAGTCCACCGCGTCGGCCAGCAGCGACAGCGAACCGGCCTGCACGCCCGCGCCCATTTCGATGAGAAACATCGCGGCGTTGACGATCAGCGCGATCCACAAAATCTTGCGGTAGCGCGGCAAGTTGACGAGAGTCTCGGGCTTGGGGGTGTCGTGGTCATAGTGATGGGCGGACATGGTTTTTCCTTTCAATGCCTGCATTGGAAACCCTGAAGCCGCTACAGTGTCAATCACTGGTTTGAACGAGGGGCTTCACCATGCAGTGTCCGTCTTCAAATGGTTTGAGACAGATGGGTTAATTTCTCAAAGGAGAGATTGGCTCATTGGTTTCAAAGTTTAA
>ENA-OWPI01000183-OWPI01000183.1-marine-metagenome-genome-assembly--contig:-NODE-183-length-96912-cov-11.570806_pt1 | contig 96912 bp, 53 predicted proteins | sample MGYA00238138_ERZ651775 | MGnify/ENA primary metagenome ERZ651775 (study PRJEB26906, sample SAMN06265043) | marine metagenome | isolation source: Helgoland LTER site | place: Germany:Helgoland, sampling... | reverse complement strand
CTCCGGAAGAATTAGGAAGTGAAAATATTGGGTTGGAACAGTTTCGAGTTCCCGAAAATTGGAAGTGCAAAAAGCACGGAAAGCGGGCGCGGGGGAGAAAAGACGACGACGACGACGACCACGATCACGACGATGACGACGACCACAAATACAGAGGCGGCAAAAACTAAACGCGTTGGAACTCTTTGTTTTAATATTATGTATGTATATATTGTTTATCAGAAATAGGAATACACTCGTGCTTTGTTTTATTCGTTGTTGTGTCTATGTGTTGTATGTGTTCTCTCTCTCTCTCTCTCTTCCCATCTCTCGCGCCTTCTTCCCCATCAACCTTCGGCTTCAATCTCTTGACGTGCTCTTTTCATCTTATTCGCAGCTTCCGTCGTTCGCTTCTTCGTCCCAGGCGTCAAAACGCTCTCAGGTACGCCTTCCGTAGTATCGCCGACGAATCTCAACGCTTCGTTGACGTCTACTTTTTGCGTGATGGAAACTTTGTTGACGTGCGAAACGCCAATCAACTGGTTCGCTTTGCGCACAATCTCCGGTCGAAACGTCGTGCAAACAAACTGCGTTCCTTTCTCGGCTCGTTCACTAATCATCGCCGCGACGGACGTTCGGTATTGCGGATCTAACGCGGCGTCGATTTCGTCGAACAAATAGAACGGCAACGGGTCGCACCTTTGAATGGCAAAGATGAGCGCCACGGCGACGACGGTTTTTTGACCGCCGGAGAGTTGCTTCATTTGCATGGTTTCGCCGCCGCCGCCAAAGTGAAGCTTGATTTTCACGCCAGAGTATTTATCCATGAAACCGGCAGCCGCGTTGACTGCAGCGGCAGCTGGAGCGTTTGACTTTTCATCCGCCGTCGCGGTACCACCGACTTCCGGAACGACCGCCTTCTTCCTCTGCATGACCAACTCGCCTTTCCCTCCAGGCACGAGTTGCGAAAAGACCTCCTTAAAGTTCAAACTCGCTTGTTTAAACGTTCTCTCGATCGCTTCGTCTTTCTTACGGTCTAAATGCTCCATCAACTCCAAAATTTTCTTCGACGCCTCCGCGATTTCCGTTCGACGTTCTTTCAATTCGTCTCTCTGTTCGGTGAACTGTTCCCACTGATCGATGGCTTTCTTGTTCACGTGCGACAATTGGCCCAAACCTTCGTTCGTCTTACCGAGTTCTTTTCGTAACTGCTCTGGTGTGTAGCTGTTGTACTTTTCGAACGCGTCGGCGGGTAAGGACCCGACGTCGCGAATTTTGCGTTGGATGGCGTCGACTTTTGCCGCGTAGTTGGCGCGTTTCGACGCTAAAGCTTCCATCTCGCGTTCATCGCTGCCCAAGTTTCCTCGAACGTCTTCAACTTTCGCTCGTAGGTTTTCTAATCGGATCTTTTGACTATCTGCGTCTGATTTAGCATCGGCGAGCGCTTTCACCGCTTTCTTGTGCTTTTCGTTGATTTCGCTCTCTTCCGCTCTCAACGCTTTCAGTTGCGCGGAGAGTTTTTGAAACTCTCTCGTTTTCGCCTCGACGTCGACTTCAGTCGTTTGGTTCGCCAAACGTCTCAGCGAGCGTTCTAAATTCGATTTTAAGGTTTCTTCTAACGATTCGCACGTCGCTTGTAACTCGACTCTCGCCGCGGATAAATTGGAAAGTTCTTCTTTCAGAGAAGCTAACTTGGGATTGAGCTCCTCGAACTCTTTCTTCTCTTGCGCGGTTAATTGCACGTCCAACTTTGTCCCTTTCTCTTTAGCTAAATCTTTCGCGTCCAGCTCTGCCAACTCGATTTCATCCCGCATGGATTTAATCGCGTCCGCGTTTTGTCGAGTGAGTTGTTCCGATCGAGTCGACGTTTCAGAGAAGTGTCTCAACTCTGTCTTTAATCGATCGACGGTTTGCGCCACGTGGCGTCTGTTGGATTCGACTTTTTGCACTTCACCAACCGCCACCGAAACGGTTTGCTCCAACGACGATAACTCCGTTTTCACCTTTCCAGCTTCCTCTTTCAACGCTTCGCGCCTTTCCACGCACGTTTTGACCGCTTTTACGGCTTGCAATCGAGATTTGTTTGCGTCTCGGTGACCTCCGCTCATGACGCCTTTGGAGGAAACGGTATCGCCATCCATGGTCACGCAGTTTAAGTTGGTCGTCTTCGACATTTCCGCCGCGACATCGATGTTTCTGCAAATCAATACTCGAGAAAAGACTTGGCTGAACGCAACGTTGTACTTCTCGTCCCGAGTGATTTTGTTTAACAACGGGAACGCGTTTTTATCCTCCGGATATTTCACGTTTTGCATCTGTAAACGATTCAAAGGCAAAAATGTCACGCGTCCACCTTTCTCTTTGTTCAAGTGCTTAATAATTTCGCTTCCGATGTCGTCGTTATCGACGACGATTTGGAATAACTGGTTTCCAGCGGCGGCTTCGACGGCGGAGTTGAAGCGACTATCGCATTCCATCAACTCGATCAAAGGTCCGTGGACGCCCGTAATCCCGCGTTCGTTCACGATTCTTTGCACCGCGGCTAAACCTTTGTGCAAATCTCTCGCCATGCTGTATTCCAGCTGCTTCTCGTACTTTTGAACGTCTTCGCCTAACTTGGCCAACTCGCTGTCGAAATCGGCGTCTTTGCGTTGCAACGTCTTGCGTTCGTTTTGCACTTTATTCCTCTTCGCGAGTAACTTTTCGTGTTCGTCGTCCAACTTTTGCAACTCTTTCGAGGCGGACTGTAACTGTTTCTCCAATCGGTCCAACTCTTTTTTATCTTTTTCCTTTTCTTGTTCGATATCTTTGATATCGTTTTCGCTTCGTTCGATTTCTTTCTTTTTCAACGCGATGGTCGCCTTGGTATTTTTCACTTGCTCGTCGATCCATTCGTCTCTTTGTTTTTCCGTTTGAAACTGCGCCGATCGTCCGCGTTTGGCGTGCAACGCGTTCAATTTACGTTCACACTGTAAAACCTCCGATTGCTTGGCATCCTCGTCTTCCTTAGCCTTTTCAAACTTTGGTTTCGCTTTGCTCAACTTGTCGCGAATATCCTTCGCTCGTTCCTCCACGGACGTTTTCTGGTCCTCAGCGTCCGCTTTTTGCAACGTGAACCGCTCGATCGATTCCTGTAAATCTTGCACGTCTAATTCTTTCGTCGCTCGTCGTTCGCCGATTTCTTTCCTTTCCACGTCGATCCCCATCGCTTCTCTCGATAATCGTTCAATCTCTCTTTCGGCGTTTTTCGTCACTTTTTCCAACTCTCTCGCTTCAGCTTTCGCGCCAATCGTTTCCTCCTCGGTCATCCTCGCCCGTTCGCTCGCGTGTCGTCTCCTCTCCTCCACGTCGTCCAACTTTTGCCTCGCTTCCGATAACTCTTTATCGTAAATCGCGTACTCGATGCTCCTCTTCGCCTTGTCCAACTTCACGTACTTCTCCAACTCCTCCTTCTCTTCGTCCAACTCCTCCAAACGACTTTCGATAAAAGTCACGGTTTCTTTCACCGCGTCTTCTCTCGTCTTCGTCTCCTTCATGATTTTCATCGACTCTTCTCTCTTCTCCTCGTACACCGACGTCCCTCCGATTTCCTTCAATAACTCCAACCGCTCTTTATCCGACATCGTCGCCATCTTCGTTATTCTTCCTTGCTGCACGCAATAATACGGATTCGTCCTCGAAAATCCCGCGGATTCTAACAAATTCACAATCTCCGTCTTTGACGCGTGTTTCTTGTCCAAATAATACTCGTCTTTTTTCAAACCAATGTTTCGTCTCAATCGCACCTCGTCTCGTTCCACCGGCATTCTCCGATCTTTGTTGCAAAAAACAATCTCCACGTACGCGCTCATCACCGCGTGCCCGGCGCCTTCGTGTAACAATCTCTGCCGCTCTTCCGCTCTCAACGTGCCAAAAACATCGCTCAATACAAATCGAATCGCGTGGAATAAGTTCGATTTCCCCGACCCGTTCGCGCCGACGATGCAGTTCAAGTTCGCGGTTAAATCCACCGACGTTTGGTCGCGGTAGGTTTTAAAACCTTCCACGATGACCGATTTGATGTGCATTTTTATTTCTTCTTATTATATTTAGATATTTTGTATACAAAAAGCGCGCCTCCCAAAAGCGTTCTTTCAACAAACCTTTTCCTCTTCCTCTCGAACGGGGTTCACGTTTGCAAACTCTCGGGTGAATGTTTACGACGCGCGTGTTATGATACTAAAGATCGCAATGCACTAGTGTATACACACAAGACGAGTAAAAATGTGAAGATGAATTTTTTTGAATTTTTGCCCAAAATTTGCAAAAAGGCGGGAAAATTTGCAAAATTTTGACGCCTCGGATGCCTGTGCTACTCCATACTGTGAGAAGAAGAAAGCGTAAGCTTTGTTGTGCGTTGACGTGTGTGTTTATTATCTATATAGAACTAAAAGCGCTTTTGGAGGTCTCGAGGGAGTTCTCTCTTAATTTCTTTCTCTCTTTCTTTCTAGAGCAGCGCAAAAGATGTGTTTTGTGAAGTAGTATGTTGTTGTTGTTGTTGTTGTTGTTCAAACTCTTTTTTCCGCGAGCGGTATTCTTCGTATTTTTCTTAATACTCTCCAAAGTTCGTATGCCCGGTGTTCTTGGCGTGTTCTCTGGCTTCGTTTTCTCCGACGAGGCCGGTTTGACAGACTAAACACCTGAGCGAAAAATTGGCGACATCGGTGAACAGTCTTCGCTCCTGGTCTTTTTTTGCCAACGCGCGAGCTTTTCGGTCGAATCCGTTTATTTTTGAGTTCGGTTCGAGAGAGCAATCGACGACGGTCACGTGCGTGTCCGAGACGTCTTCCAAACCCGGGTAGGCGAAGACTAACGCGTCGTAGTGTAAGCCGTCGTAGATAAGATGGCCTCGTTCGGAGCGTGGGAAACGGTCTTCGCCGTAGACGTCGACTCGGCCGGTTTGGACGTCGTACGCCGCGATTTGTTTTCGTAAGTGCGTGGACAAGACGAACAGTTCGACTTGGCCGCCCCAGGAGTTGGGTCGTAACACCCACTCGGCGTACTCTTTCGGCGGCTTCCCTAAGGCGGCTTCGCTAAACGTGTCCGGGTCGCTCAACACGGCGTCGTGGACAACTTTTCGCAACTCTTTCGCTTTCGCTAAACTCCGGAAGAACACGTACCCGATGGCGTTGAATAAGCACGAGTTATCCGCGTCGATGACTTTCCGAACGGCGACGGTTCCGTCGTCGTCAACTTCGAGCGCGCTCGTCGTACTCTCGGCGGCTCTCATTCTCCCTTCGTCCAACATCGATGCTTCCACCGCTCTCGCGAGTAACTCTTCTTCTTCAGTCATCATGCCGCTCTTGTCGTTATTGTCGTTGTCGTTGTTCGTAGGAGTAGGAGTAGGAGTAGGCTCCTCCTCAAAACCGTTACCGTTATTCCTAAAACCTGTCGCCTCGCCTGATTGTTTTTGCTCTTTCACCTCCTCCTCTTTTTCTTCTTCTTCTTCTGTAAACTTCACCGTGATCGTTTCTCCGTCCGAAATCCCGAGCGTTTTCAACGATTCCTTTCCGTTCGTATTCGCGTTCGAAACGTCAACCGTGCTTTGCGTTTCCCCGAACCCGAATCGGATTTCAGCTATTCTATGTTTATTGTTATTATGAATACTATTATTACAACGAATAATTTCCGAACACAAATCGTTCAAGGTTGGATCGTCGTCCTCGGATTTTGTCGAGACTACCGTGAGATTGGCGACGCCGAGCGGTGAGCGAACGCGCAAACGCATTGATGAGAATGATGAATTTTTTGTGTGGACTGTCTCGTGGTTGAAAACGCTTCAGTAAAAAATGCTACATTTTATGCGCTAAAAGAAACCGGACCATTTACCGAACAAACCGCCAGTAGTACTACCATCCATTTGATTGGTCGGGCTGTTTAAGTCGTCGTTGAATTCATCGTCGAGTATTTCGTCGTTTCCGTCGTCGTCCGAAAGGCCTTCGAGCATGGACATGACTAAATCGTCTTGGTCTTGCGCTCCGGGAGGCATCGGCGGCGCCGCGGGGGCGACGTTGTTGTTGTTGTTGTTGTTGTTGTTGTTTGAACTACCGATGAAAGGTTGCGTGGGAACGTCGTCGCCGAATTGAAAGCGGCGGGTGGGTGGGTGCGTCGGCGCGTCGATGCTGCTTTGGCGGAGCATGGCGGGGGTGATGAGCATCGCGCCGCCGCCGTTCGTCGCGGTGACGGCGTTTCGTTTCATCGGTTGGTTCAACGGTGGTGGAGATTTCGGTAACGGTGGCGGTAGCGGTTTACTCGCACTGTTGTTCGCGCCGTCTCGTTTCTTCGTCGGCGAAAGGGTTGGTGGTAGCCCGGGAGGAACCGGAGGTGGGATCGTAAAACCCGGTCGCGGTTGTTGCGTCCCGTTCGCTTGCGCTCTCGGCGATAAGTGCTCGAATCCAGGAGGGGCATCGCCTATCGCCGTTCGCGGACTCGTTAACGGCGAGTTAGACGCGCTTTTACTCTTCAAGACTTTTTGTGCCGCCTTCTCCGCTCTTTTCGCTTCTTTTGCCAACCGTGCTTTTTCTTCCTTCTCTTCGCGCTCTAAACGCGCCTGTTCGCGTTCTCTTTCAATCGCCGCGTCGAGTAAACGTTTTTCGGACATTCTCAACGCCGCGTGTCGACGCATTTCCTCTTCTTCTTCGCGCTGGCGACGCTCTTCCTCTTCCGCTTCCCATTCGCTTTTGACGCGCGGCGTGTCCGGGTCTGCCGAGGAGGCTGTCGGTGAATTGTTGTTGCTCGACTCGTCGCGAAGAAGCACGGAGGACGATTTGCCGTTGTTATTGTTATTATTATTATTATTATTCGTTTTCTTCTTCCCGTTGGCTTTTTTCGAAGACTCGCCGTTATTCCCGGCGTGTTGCGTCTCGGCACCATTGTTGCTGTTGTTGTTATTCTTTTCAGAATGTTTCTTCTTATTACTTGCAGTACTGTTGCCATTTTTGTTGTTTTTATTGGTGCTACCGCCGAACACTTTCGCGTACGCTTTACTGTCCCTCACGAACACTTTAATCGAACGCACGATTTCCTCGGCGAATAATAAAAGTGTTCCGAGCGCGAACGAAATCGTCGATTTGAGTAAATCGAATACAAACTTTGCCGGTTCTTTCGCCATCATCCATCCAGCGGTAAATGGCGACATTGCCATGGTGCGCAGACATACTCTCAATTGAGGAGATACGCCGTGATGGTGATGATGCCCGGATCCGGGTCCGTTCTTTTTATGCGCGACGGTTGGACCGGCTCGGTTAGAGGAGACTTTGTTGTACACACGAAAGGCCCCGGCGCAGAGATATAAAACGAGCAACACGTACGCCGTCGTACCAACAATCAACGCGAGTTCAGCCGCGGTTTCTGACGAGGACGGTAAGAAGTTTGCGTTGACAAACTGGTTCAAAATGAACGCCGTTTCGGCTTGCTCGTCGAGCGTCTGCGCAAAACCACCGCCGTTGGCGAAGAACGGGTTTCTGTGATACCCTTGCGAACTCGATTGACGATTGTTCTTATTGGTCGTCGAGTCTTTTCTACCATTTTGGTCTTTATGGAAGTTATAGGCGGCTTCTAAGCCGCCATTTTCTCGAGCATCGACCAACGCCAGGACTAAATCGTCCGTGCTCGGTAAATTCGAGAGACCTCCAATGGTCAACTTCGATCCGTTTTCAGTAGCTTTGGTTAAATAAGCTCGCACTTGACTAACGTCGCACCGTAAACGCTCTCTTGAGTTTTCTAGCTTTTCGCGTTCTTTGGAGGAGTCGCTGCTACTGGCGAGATCTCTGAGCTTTGCGTATATTTTCTCGCACTTGGCATCTTCGGCGGGATCTTCCGCGTTGCGCTTCACATTTGGAAGCACAGTGCACGCGTCACCATCGCCAAGTCCCCAACGCCAGGCCGCAGTAGCGTTGAGATTTCTTCTCTCCTCAGGGCTACTGCTCAACGAGGCTGAAACACCAAGTAAAGCCGCAGCGTATAGCATCGTCGCGTCTGGATGCCAATCGTGAGGTAACAACACGCCGTCCACCGCTAACGCTATATCCGTCGGTCGCACTACTTTCCCTGAGCTCGAAGAGGCTAAACCAGCAGCCGCGCCTAGTAGTTTTGCGGCGTTGTCCCACGGATTCACTTCCACCCACGCGATTGCGCACGGTCTTTCCGCCTGAGGAATCTCAATCAACGAATTCGATGTCGTCCCGAATCTCTCCGCGGCTGCTTTGGCCGCCTTCCTAGTGTCCGCGTCGCCGTATTGATCCAAAGGTAAGCGCAAAGCGACTCGCCTTGGCCTCAATTGTCTCGCTTGAATCGTCAACTTTAGTTTTCGAGTGACTTTTGAGCCACTCCCAAACGCGCTTTTCTTGGACACTTTGACGAACCCGGAATCTTTGCTCGTTTCCCAGGGTAAAATTCGCATAATCATCGGCGCCGACCACGACTCTTCTAACGGCGGAACCGTGGCTTCACCGGCTACGACTACGTCTAATTCAGAATCTTCTTGATGCAAAAGAACTACTCGTAACCATAAATCGTGGGTTCGATCCGCTGTCGACGAGTACGCCACGAGTGCAATGCCACCTTGATCGGCGCGACAGCCGTGCACGGTGACTCGATGCGCAGCGCGTAAACTATCTGGCGCGAAAGACACCAACAGAGGACCTAAATCACCCGTCACTGGCGCATCCGTGCACTCTGGCAACTCTTCATCCACGTCGATGGATATTTTGTGGTGCACTATGGCAGTTTCATTCCCGCGTGGCTCATCGAGATTCGTGGCAACGACACTCGTCATGTGATGATTGTTTGCTTTTGCTTTTTTAGAGGTGTAGGACGAGGATTGATACAAATCTTCAATATCCAAGTCCTCGAAAAACGTGTTCTTTTTTCCCGGCGTCATATCTTCAAGGTCCTCGTCTAACCAAAGGTCATCGTCGTCCGCGTTCTTACCTGTGTTCCCATCTAACTTGGCACGATTTTCGCGAAGCCTCGCGTTTCTTGAGCGTCGCGTTTTCCGTTCCGAAATGGTTCCCAACGGGCCGAGCTTCTGAAACGAAAACGAAGGCGCCGTTTTCCTCAATTTCGATGCACCACTTTTACTGTTACCTTGTTGCGCGTCTTTAGCACCTAATGCCTCGCTAAACAAATACGAGGCCATCTCCTGTGAATCCGTCGGCAGAATCCACGCCACCGCGGATTTCTCTCCCGCGTTGGAATGCGCCCCGTTACTCTCGTCCCGTTTCCAATCTTCTGGTTTCATGAATCTTCTTACGGCTCGTAAAGACCACGCCTTCCTTGGCGCGTCGTGTATGACTGCTCTCACGGGAACCGCATCCGGCGCATCCTTCACATCTTTCCACGCTTTAATATCAACTTGAATCTCCAATTTACCCCCGACGCTAAAATACTTCTTCGGCGATTGTTCGAAATCGTACGGCGACGCGTTTAGTTCCTCGAAAGCTACTTCCCCATGCACTCTGTGCGTTCTCGGCTTCAAGCTTTGCGCCGATTTCTTCGAAACTTTCTTAACCCTCGTCAAATATTGATACGCGGACGGCGAAAAATCCTCCTTACCTGCCGCCCCTTCGCACCTCACGTCCACCTCCACCGGCGCATCCCACTCGCTCGCTCGCATCCCGTTCAACTCGAGCGTCCACTCGCATCCTCCAAACGAACCCAGCGAGTGCGGACCGCAAAACTCGCACGACGCAGACGACGACGACATTTTCTTCCCGAAGGTGGTTTCCTCCTCCTCCCCTTCCTTTTCCTCGTAAAAGTATTCCTCCTCGGTGTTTTCGCGCGCCTTTATCGCTTTCGCTTTCAACCGCTGAAAATCGCTCTGGAAGTTCTCGAAAGTTGCCAAGAACGTCGCCTCGCGGATTCTTTGAGACGACGAAGAGGAGGAGGAGGACGTGAACGAACTTTCCTCGCTCTTCTTTTTCGAGTTTTCGTCGTCGTCGTTTGACCCGCTCAATCGCTGCGACGAAAACGCGACCGTCGTCGTCTGAATCGTCGTCGCGGTTGCCATCAAAGTCGTCGTCATCATCGTCAAATTCAGAAGCAGAAACGACGAGAGCGCGAAGAAGAAGAAGAAGACACGAAGCGATCCCGATGATTTCCACGACAGCGACAAAACGCTTCTCGTCATTTTCCTCGTCGTTTCCTTTCTCGCGCTCTCACCACTTTCTAACGCTTCTTTTCTCTTTCTAATTCAGAGAAAGCCCGACGGGGGACGAAAAGGAATCAATTGGAAATGTGTGTCCGCTAAATTCTTTTCCGAAACTCTCCCTTTCGTACCACGCGCGCAGAAGAAGAGAAGTCTTCTCTTTCTCTGCGGTTTAATGATGCGACTCTTATGGGTGGTGGTGGTGCGCGCGGGAACGTTTCGCTAAAGAGAAAGAAAGAGAGCTCTTCTTCTTCGTCTTCTTTTTCTAATGATATTATGTGTTTGTTTCTGGGGATTTTCAGTTTATTTTTACTTTTGTTTCAAGGAAGAGATTTTCTCTGATTTTTAGTACTCTCGTTCGGTATTGCGTGTTTCTGTATATTTCTCTAGTATTTACCGCATGATCAAACACACACACACACACACTCTCTCTCTCTCTCTCTCTCTCTCTCTCTCTCTCTCTCTCTCTCTCTCTCTCTCTCTCTCTCTCTCGCTCGTTTTGTATGCACGCGTGCGCATGGTATATTATTATTTCTTCATTTTTTTTATGGCGTTCTCTTCGTCGTCGTCTATGTCGTCTCGAATGGTGTCCATCGTCGGGAGGCGGAAGCGATTGGCGCTGATGACCATGGTCGCGGCTCTTCGGAAGGAAGGATGGCGGTTTCGGAGGGAGGACGGGCTGCCGTCTCGAGAGAGGGAGGATTCGCGGGATAAAGAGAGGCGGCTTCTGTCTTCGTTGTGAGAGGCGCGACGGGAGGCGATGACGGCTTCCGAGGCGGCTTCGAACGCGTGGGAGATGGAGGAGGAGACGGAGTCGACGGAGACTCTCCGATGGTGGTGACCCGGAGACTCTGCTCCAGAGGGTGAGGCAGATGGTTGCACGTCCGCTAAAGCTTTCGTCGCTTTTTCTGAATCCGCGAGCGCTTTTGCCGCCAACAGCGCTTTGTGCGTTTCTTCGGCGGCTTGCGCCATGGCTTCTTCGTCCGTGACGCCCGGGAAGAGCGAAAGCGGTACGCACCGCGTGAGCGCGCCGACTGGTAAGATGATGACACCTAAAACAATCGATGTGATCCACTCTTTCGTGGTCAAGTTGACGAAACCGATGGCTGGTCCTACGACGGTGGAGCCGACGACTTCGATGAACAGCACCTGAACGCCGACGGTTAAAAGAATAATGGTACAGAACAAACCGGATTTGTGAATGTCTTCGAACACGTTGAAATCGCTGATTCGTCTCGAGTTGACTTCCGAGAACACTTGCATAAATACAAAGGCGTTGAAGATGAACCCGTTCAACTCGAGCGTTCGGTGGTGGCAATCTTCGTGGCCGTCGATAATAGGGCATTCGATGCCCATGATGGAAGTCCCGGCGAACATCAACGTGATGCACACGATGAGTTGGTACGTGCTCACCCCGATAATGTTTCGCCACATCTGTTTATTCACCAACGGAGCCGTTCGACCGAACGGTTGTCGGTCCATCAAGCGATCTGAAGGAGGTTCCGTGGCTAACGCTAAAGCGCCCATAGAGTCCATGATCATGTTCACCCAAAGTAAAGGAACGGCGCCGAGGGGTAACTCTTCGATCCCGGCGCACGCGGCGATGAGATTCAAACTCACCGCGACGACGTTCACGACCAACTGAAATTGCAAAAATTTACGGATGGACTGATAGACGTTGCGTCCCCATAAAACAGCTTTGGCCATAGATTTGATGTTATCGTCCATGATGACGATATCACACGCCTCTTTCGCGATTTCCGTGCCGGCGATGCCCAAGGCGAAACCGACGTCGGCGTCTTTCAAAGCCGGCGCGTCGTTCGTGCCGTCGCCGGTTACCGAAACAACCTCACCGAGTTCTCTCTGCAAGTTGCACAAGACCAACTTGTCCGTCGGCGACGAGCGCGCCAAGACGCGTATTTTCATAGCCACCGATTCTTGCTCCGCTCGAGACATTTTTCTAAAGACCGGGCCTTCTAAAATCGTCGCACCTTTTTCTTCTTCGTTCGGATCAAATATGCCAGCCTCAATCGCAATGGCTCGCGCCGTGACCGCGTTATCGCCGGTGACCATGCGAACTGTCACACCCGCGCCTCGCAAAAGCCGAACGGCTTCGGCCGTTTCCACTCGAATCGGATCTTTAATACCGACGATACCAAGCAGCGTCAAATTTTCCTCCCGCGGCTTTTCGGGATCCAACTTGCTTGGGTCCACGTTCAAATCGACGTACGCGATGGCTAACGTGCGTAAGCCACGCTCGGCCATGCGTTGAATGGCATCGTTCGCATCCTTTATGTCTTCTTTAGAAAATGAATCGACAGACCCATCTAGTTTGGCGACTTTCGAGCACAACTCGACTAAAACTTCCGAAGCGCCTTTGACGTGCATTCTTGTCGTGCCCGAAGTCGTACCCGCGATGGCTGTAGACATTCGCTTTCGCGCGGACGTAAAGTGGTATCTTTGTTTGACCGGTTTAGATTCGCGCAATTGATGGTATCGAAACCCGCCGTTATCATTTTTACCTCCGAAATCTTCCACCATTTGTAACAACGCGCACTCGGTTTTTGAGCCGATGTGTTCCATTCCGCCTTCTTTATGCGACAAGTTCGCGTCCGAATTAATCGCGCACGATTCGCTCAAAAGTTCCTGGAACGATTTTGAAATCGTGCTCAATTTTTCCTCGTCCACCATGCTTTCGAAAAAGGTTCTCCCCAACCACGCCTCGGTAACTGTCATTCGATTTTGCGTGAGTGTGCCCGTCTTGTCCGCGTTTAATTGCGTCGCCGAACCCATCGTTTCGCACGCCTCTAATCGTCTCACCAAGTTTTGGTCTTTCATCATCTGCTTCATCGCAAACGCCAACCCGAGGGTAATCGCCAACGGTAAACCTTCTGGAATAGCCACGACGACGATAGTCACCGAATTAATTAAAAAATTTAAAACCTTCAAACCGTCCCAACTGCCGGATTCCACGCTCTCCGCGATCCACCGTATAAACGACGCCAAAAACGTCAAAATAGCCGCTCCTATCCCGAAGTTTCCGACTCGCACGACTAACGCGTCCAGTCGTTCCTGCAACGGCGTCGATTGCGGCTCCACGATCAACGTCTTCAAAATGGCCCCCCACTGCGAATGCCCTCCGACCGCGACGACGACGCACCTCCCGCTCCCTTCCGAGACGCTCGTCCCGGACAACAAAAACGGATCTTTCTCCAAATTCTTCCCAATATCGATCGGTTCTCCCGTCATCGCCGCCTCGTTCGTTTTCAACTTGCTCCCTTCCAAATACACGCAATCCGCCGGAATTTTATCCCCCGCGGTCAACTCCAACACGTCGCCGACCAACACCTCCCCGGCTGGGATCTGCTCCACCTCTCCATCGATAACCGTCTTGACGTTATAATTATCCTTCACTGAATTCAACTGTCGAAATTTCTTCTCCTTGGCGTAATCGATGTACGCTTGTAAAAACACCACCACCATGACGACAATCACAATCGCGATGCCTTCCAAGTACCCGTACTCGTCCCTGTGTTCTTTCATTCCTGCCCCGATGGCTAAGGACACCACCGCGGCGGCGATTAAGATCCTCACCGTAAAATCTTCCAGAGCAATCACGCATAACTGTAAAAACGTTTTCGGCGGTGGGTATTCGAACTCGTTCTTCCCGAACTTTACTTCTCTTTCCTGTCTTTTTCCACCTTCAGACGACGAGGACCGTTGCACTCGCGTGAGTCCGGATTTTGGATTGGATTCCAACGATTCCGCTAACGCGTGTGGGCCACCACATCGCGTTTTCAAGAACGCGTAGTCGCGGTCCGTGATCACTCGCTCGAGTTCCGAGGACGTGATTGTGTGTTCCTCTCCGTCTTCTTCCTTCTTCTTCTTCTCGCTCATTATTATTCTTCGTCTCCTCCTCTTCGTGCTTCTGGAGAAAAAGTCGTCGCTTTTTTTTATTCCTTTTTGGCCTCTTCTGGAGCAGTTTAGGGTGTTGGTGTTTTTTTTTTCTCTGGTGTTTTTTCTCGGCACAGACCAACGCAGAGAAGAAGACTTAAAAGAAGAGGACGAGAAGAAAGACAAAAGGGCTTTGCTGCTGTCGTTGGTTTTCGACGAGAACAACATGATAAAGGAAGTCTTCTTCGTCTCTTCGAGGAGATCTTCGTCTTTTTGCGCGTTGTGGTCTTAAACGCTCTCTCTTCTTTGTGAAATGTTAGAAACACTCGATGATGGAATAAATGTGACTCGTATTTTAAAAAGGTCCAGCGCGATAAAAATGAAGAGGTTTTTGAGGTTTTTGGAGCGTCGAATTTGCCCTCACAAGAAATTACGAAAGAGAATGTGATACATTTACTTTACCGCACACACACATACAAAAACACACGCTTACGCACAGAAACCACCGCGTTTTATTGTTGAAAATGACGACGACGACGACGACGACGAGGCGTTTTTCATCTTCATCATCCCTGGTATCATCTATTCGCGAGAACAATAAGATCAAATATTCGAATAAAAAAATTGGAATTCCAAAGACGAGAAAAAGACCCCGACGGGGAGGAACGAGTCACGTGATGACGGTTTTCGCGTTCGCCTACGACGACGTGTTTTCCATCGTCAAAAGACCGTACGCGACTCGAGAACCGATGTCGAGCGAAGACGAACAGATTTGGCAAAAAAACGAGGAGAAAATCATCGAATTCGTTAGAGAGTTTCACGAGGAAGTTTTAGAAGCAGAGGAGAAGCTGTCACGAACGAAAGCGGAGACTTTAGTCGTAAAAGCGCACTCGTCCGCGATATGCTGCGCGTTCGGTCGAAAGAGAAACGATGATGAAGAGTATTTACTCGCGGTGGCAATCATCTCGACGGATTGCGCGACGGTTGGGATCGTCGAGTCTGTGATGGTAAATGCGAGCGCGTGCGGGAACGATCTTTTGTACGTCGAGAACGTGAAACGATTCGCGGTGCAATCCGTGTGCGAAAGGTTGTACAACGGGGACCACATTTGCGACGTCGGCGCGAGGGTGAAATACGAAGACGCGATGTTGTTCGCGCTGTGCGATTTTGACGACGAGAGGGACGGGGCGAAATATCAGAGGTTTCAAAATGGGAGCGGAAAAGGCGGCGGCGAGTTAAAGCTGGAGATGATGGACCACGTGAACGAGGACGGATTGAGAGAAATGTTAGACGCACAAAAATAGAAGGAACTAGACGACTTTAATTATAAAAGAATACTGTTTTACTACTACTTGGTAATCTCCTCTTTCAAAGACCCGTCGGCAGCCATTTCTAACACGATGTCGCACCCACCCAATAACTCTTTCTTATAATACAGCTGCGGGAACGTCGGCCAATCGCTGTACGCTTTCATCCCTTGTCTAATCTCCTCGTCTTTTAAAATGTCAAACGTATCGTACTCTACGCCGGTTTCTCGCAACGCTGAAACAACTTTCGAGCTAAAGCCGCACTTGGGTTCATCCGGCGACCCTTTCATGAACAGTAATATGTTTTTAGATTCCGCCAATATCGATTCGATCCTTTTATTCGTCCTTTCCGTCTTTGCTTTCGTCCACGCATCAATCGCTCGTTCGCATTCCGTTTTGAGCGTACCGTCCGCCGCCATTTCTAAAATAATATCGTTCCCTCCGGCTAACTCACCGTTCAAATACAACTGCGGATACGTCGGCCAATCCGAAAATACTTTCAAACCTTGCCGAACGTTCTCGTCGGACAAAATATCGAACGTCCCGTACGCGATCCCGCAGTTCGTCAACGCCTCGCTCGATTTTCTCGAGAATCCGCACTGCGGCGACTCGCGGTTCCCTTTCATGAACAAAACCACCGGTTGTACCGTCGTCAAGTGCACCAATCGTTTCTGTAACTCCTCTTCCGTCTCTTTCCTTCCGTTGTTGTTGTTGTTATTACTATTCGTCGTCTCTTTTTCCTTGCTCGCTTTCATCACCGTCGTCTTATTCGTTGCCTTAAATTTTCCTTCATCTTCAACGCTTTTCGCGTTGGAAAAACAGTGCATCTTCACCGCTCGCGTTAACTGCCCGACATCCGCGCCTTCGATCGTTTTCACCACCTCACCACTTTTCACGATCACAAACGTCGGCACGGAGGTCACCTCGTACTTTTCCGCGGACTCTTCCAGCACTTCCGCGTCGCAATACGCGAACGCGTTGGAATTTTCAACTTCGCCTGCCAACGCTTCCATCGCGTCGTTCATCGCTTTACACGGCGCGCACCATTCCGCGCCGAAGTGCACGACAACGAGTGGCGAGCTCTCGACGAGCACGGAGAGAGTGTGGTCGTCCGGGATGGTTTTGAGGAGAGTATAATTACCGACTGGAGGAGGAGACATACTCGTTGTTTTTGTTGTTTGTGTGTGTTGTTGTTTGATGAGAGAGAGAGCGTTGAACTTGTCCGGACTATTGAGATAGTATTTACAAATTATTCAATCGTCGCTAAAATCGCTCCGCGAGATGCTACTCTATTACTATTATTATTATTATATTATTACTATTATTATGTGATGTTCTTCCTCTTGAAGTGGGTCCCTCGCCCTCGACCGTCCGGATGCCACGCTCCGGCTTCGCCGCCGTTCCACGTCGGGAATTGTCTTCGATTTCTGTTCCAATCTGTCGTAATAATCGTAGCGTCGTCGTCGTCTTTGTTGTGGATTTTTTCTCGGTCTGCGAATATGTACGCGTTTTGAAAGCCGCCGGTTTCTTGCACCTCGATGCGTTCGAGTTTCTTGTTCACGCCGACGTCTTCGACCGAGCGGCACAACGTCTCCGCCCATAAGTTGAATTTCGGCTCTAACGTTTGTCTCGGCGGGCCAATCCACGTGTTTTTCTTCCATTTGCCTTTCGCGCAAACGTCTCTGGTTTTTACGTAAAATCTTTGGCTTCCAAACGGTCCGAAATAGTCCGTCGGTGGATCTAGATAATCGCTATATTGGTGGACGATGGCCCAATTCGGAAGACAACACGGTTTCAATATCAGTTTTATAGCGTTCGCGTTCGCGTTGAATAACTCGCAGGCTTTAAAACTTAACGTGCCACACAAGTGAATGCCTAAGATGACAATTGGAGATTTCAATTGCCGCGTTTCTCCAAACACGTGAATCGACATCGATTGTATGCTATCGTAGGCTTTCAAATCGACTTTCCGAATCAGAAGCGGTATCGGGTACTTTGGGGTCCAGCTTCCAATGCCTCCTCCTCCTTCTCCTTCGTCTTCGCCATTCTCGTCGTCGTCGTCTTCTGAACCTATACCAACGATGTGTGCGTTCGACATGCGGTTTTCTTTGGGTTTCGCCCCAAACTGCGGCCACTCTTTATCGATTAAATAAATTTTCCTCACCTTCTCCGGGTCCAACAACTCGCTCAAGAACATGCCCAGGTAACCGAACCCGCTGCACAAATCAACGATGGTAATCCGTCTGCCTTCGTTCTCTGGCTTTTCGAACTCTTCGTCGACAAACTTGAGCATTCTTGCAATTACCGGCGCTGACTCGTTAAACTCTTTCGCGACTCGATCGCCTTTCACCGTTCGCGTCCACACGGACAACGGGAAATCCACTTTCCACTTTTTCACAATCTCAGTCGCTTTATCCACCAAGTCTGGGTACATTTTCCCGACCGGCATGTGCTTCAGCTCGTACTCGATGAATTCCGGCGTGTTTTGCTTGTGTGGATTGAGCCACGCTTTCTTCTTCGTGCTTTTCTTTTCGCCGCCGAAACCGCTCGTCGTGTTCGCGCTGCTAAAGCCGTCGTTGTTCTTGTCTCTCATTCCATTCTTGATGGTTTCCGTGAGAGACGAACTGATATCTTTGGCGCCGATGCATTTATCAAAGCTGTCGTTGCTCGGGAGATTTTCCACGGCATCGTCGAAAGGATCTTTCTCCTCCTCCCGTCTTCCCGGAGAGGAGAACAGAGAGCACTGCCTCTTTGTAGAAGATGTCGCGCCCATATCTAATACACTTTGTTATTTTCCCTAGAAAGAAGTGCAGTCTGAAAACAGTTAAAAACCTCTTATTAATAAATAACATTTTTTATCATCATCAATCCCACGGCTCGCGTTTGAACGCGAATCCGAGCGTTTCGCAATAACTCCTCAGCTTCATCTCGTACTTTTGAATTACCAATCCTCGCTTTTTACACCTCTCTTTGCACTCGAAGACTTCCTCGAAGAATTTCGGGTCGAGCGCTGCGAGCTCGGCTTTGAGCTTTTGGTTTTCCCGCTCGTATTTTAGAAGCGTTTCGGCAATTTCGAGCGTTTCGAGTTGTTGTTGCTTTTCCGCGTTATGAAACGCTTCTTCTTTGCTGTGCACGGATGATTGGACGGTTTCGAGTTCCTCTTGAATTCGTTTGGTTTCCACGCGGCTCGATTCGAGTTCTTTTTCTCGGACGACGAGGTGAGAGGAGAGGTCTAACTTTTCTTTTTGCGCGAGCGCGGCTTGCTTTTCGAATTTTTCGATATCGAGTTCTAAACGCTCGATTTCCTCGGCACTCGATTTCGTTTCTTTGTCGAGAGCGAGTTGTAGCTTTTTTGTTCGTTCGGTCGCGCGGTCGAGTTCGACTTTCAACGTTTCGTGTTCGTACAAATCCACCGTTCGCTGCAATTGGTCTTGAAGCTTTTCGATTTGGAATCTCAAATCGGTCGTTTCCTTCTGCAATCTCGTGTTCTTTTCCATGGCTTTACTCGCTTTTTGTTTCATTTTCTCCAACGATTGCGTGGTTTCTGAGAGTTCCTCGCGACTGTCGTCTCGTTCGCGTTCGAGTTGGCGCACTTTCTGTCGCAAAGAAGACACCGCTTCGCGCATCAATCGTTTATCTCGTTCTTCTTTTTCCTCCGCATCGCGTCGAATGTGTTCTACGGTTTCTTCTCCTATGCGCTTAGACTTTTCAACGGTACGTTGAAGCCGTTTCGTTTCGTCCTTTAGTTCGTCGCGCTCTTTCACGGTTTTCGAAAGCACTCTCGATTGCGCCTCGCACTTCGCGGAACAGGCGTCGTACTGCGCGCTCTTCACCGACAAGTCTCTTCTCAACTGGTCCATGGCGATTTTAAACTGCGCGCGAGCGTCCCATCTGTTTAATGTTTCTTCTCTCGTTAGCGCCATGGCGTTTTCGTTCTGGTCATCTTCGTATCCGAGAATGCGTTTCGTTTTCTCAACCGTTTGCGGCGGCGGCATTCTACTTTTACCGCTCCCTAATCGATACGCGCTCCCTTTCTTTGCCGGCGAGGATGGCGACACCGATGTTCCGACGAGAGACGTGAACGAGGACGTTGGTGGTTGCATCATTAAACGCTCGTTTAATACCATCTGTCGACTTTCCATCTCTTCGTTTCTTTCTCTTTCCTTCGCCAACATCTTTTGCAACTTTCGAATTTCTCTCCTGCTTTCTTCCAAATTATCCGAAAGCGCGTCCGACTGCGTCTCCAACGCCAACGCGCGATGCTGTGCTCTTCGCAACGCTTCTTCGTGTTGTTCTTTTTCGTACAAGTCCGCCTCGCGCTTCTTCGCGTTCACGATCGCCCTCTTCTCCTTCCTCGGCGTGCTAAAAAAATGTTCCCCTTCGATCATCTGGTCGTCGTCGTCGTCGTCGCCGCCACCGGTATCTTCGTCCTCCTCGTTCGCGCGAGCGAGTCGAAACATCTTCTTCATCTTCGCATCATCATCATCATCATCCAACAAAAGTGGTAATAAATGTCCATCTCTTTTCCTCGCATCACCTTTTTCCAGCATCTCGATGCGTTTCACGAACTCCATCTCCACCTCTCGCATCTCTTTGGACAGGATTAAAAACTCGCGCTTTTGCTCCTCGACCTTTTCTTTCAACAGTTCGTTCTCTCGCTCTTTCCTCGAATACTCATAATCTTCATCGTTTCTCTTTTCAGCAGTCACCAAAGCCCTTTCTAACGCGACTTGTAAAATCTTGCACAAATGCATCATCAAAACGACATTCTCCTGGTCCGAGACGTTCGCATCCGCGCGTATTTCGCACCTTAACACTCGTTTCGCGAGCGCATCGATTGGATGATTTCGGGACCACATCGGGGAGAAATTATTCAAAAATTTCGGAATCGCCTTCGTGTCTTCGTTCGAAACGTACTCGTCGTCATCATCGATTGTGGGGTAAAAAAGATGATCCGCTAACGCTACCATTCCGTCGACGTCAAAGTCCAACACGTCGTCCCAGGGCATCTTTTCTTTTTTTAAAGGTTTTGATGCGAGCATCATCTCTCTTTTTGCGTCTCTTTGTGGGGGAGTTTTAGGGGAGTTTTTAGGTGAAATGCACCAGAATAACTCCGACGCGGAGATGACGACGCAGGAGGAGGAGGAGGAGGAGGAAAGTTTGACGTTGAAGAGGACCAAAAAGATAAAGATAAAGAGGACGTTCGATTTCTCGAAATATAAAACGCGCAAGATTGCGCTCGAACTCGCGTATTGCGGTGCAAACCATTTCGGGTTTTCCAGTCAAGGCTGCGTGCAAGCCTCCTCCGAGAACACTACGAATGCGAAGAACAACAGTCACATTCGAACGATCGAAGGCGCTTTGTTCGAGGCTTTGAAAAAATGCAGACTGGTGGACCCATCGAAGGAGATTTTCGGGGAACCGTCCGTGGATTACAGTCGGTGTGGGCGGACCGACCGAGGGGTGAGTTCGATTGGGAACGTGGTGAGTTTGAACGTGAGGTGTAAAGGGGTTGGCGGCGGCGGCGGCGGAGAAGACGAAGAAGACGACGAAGACGGTGAAAACGGAGAGGAGATTGATTACGTCGGTAATCTGAATCGAGCGTTGCCGGACGACGTGAGAGCGTTGTGTTGGTACGCGGTGCCTGATGGATTCAGTTCGAGGTTTAATTGTACGAGTAGGCGGTACGAGTATCATTTCACGAGAGTCGTGCGACAAAATCTCGCACCGCCGCCGCGAGGAGGAGAAGAGGCTGGAAAATGTGAGCCGGAGGAGATTCTCGACGTGGAGAGGATGCGAGAGGCGTGCGAGAAGTTGGTCGGAACGCACGATTTTAGAAATTTTTGCAAGATGAACGTGAAGGATTGTCGCGATTACACGAGGCACATAAAAGAGTGTCGCATAGAAAAGAAGAATACGGAACGGACTACCGGTGCGCTTTTGCGCGAGACGGATTGGGTCTTGATCATCGAAGGAAGTTCGTTTTTGTGGCACATGGTGCGTTGCATCGCGGCGGTGCTTTTCCAAGTTGGTTTGCGAGCGGATGCGCCGGACATTATCGACGAGCTTCTCGATTTAACGAAAACGCCGCGAAAACCGTTATACGCGATGGCGCCAGAACATTCGCTCGTTTTAGTCGGGTGCGAGTACGACGACTCTGTCATAAATCCTGGCAAGAGAAGAGTATCAGAGGAGGCTCGGCAAGGCTTGGAAATGCACGCGTTGGCGGCGGCGAGGATGCATCGATTGAAAGCGAGCTTGTGGGAGGAAATCGGAGGAAGGGCGCACTCGCCGGTGAAGGAAGATGCCGATACTCCTTCTCATAACGTTAAGCGAAGCCGCGAATTAACCAGAGGCTTACTCTCATCGACCAACTACGGCACAGCAGCTGGTGAACCGAAAGGCGAGCCGGTGAGCTTAAAGAAACGCTCGACGGAGAAGACGTACGATGAAAGAATAGCAGACCTGAACGCGAAAAACGAGCGCAAGAAAACTACTGAGGCCAGATGACGCTAATAAATACGCCGCAGCTACTAGCATATAAATAAAATATATTACAACACGTTTGCGCAAATACTATACAAAACGAACATCTCCCCACTGCTCTTCTTCTTTCACCGCGACGGCTCTGGCGCGAGAAGCGCCTCCGGCGCCGCTCGCTTCACGCGTTTCCTTAACTTCCCGTCGCCGTCCACCCGTTTCCGTCCGCTCTCTGATTGCGCCAGCATCACCAGCACTCTCTTCGCCCCCAATTTGACGTCCTCGTCCGTCTCCTTCTCTTTCAATTCGCACAAATTCAAAACCACCTCTAACATGCCTTTCTCCACGCACTTCTTTGCCGTATTGTACGTACTATCAGGAAACGTACTCAACACCCACTCGCTTCTCCACAAGCCTCGTTTGCGCATGAAATTGCTCTCGTGTTCCACCATGTACACCGCGGAGTTTATCATCCCGTCCGAAACTATTGGAAACGAGTAATACCCGATGTATATCGATGCGAACGCGGAGGAGAACGCGAGCAATCGGTTCCTCGTTTTCGATTGCGCGGAGGACATGGGGAACTGCGAGACGAGGAGTTCTTTATGGTACGCATCATTGTTCATCGTTCTCCTTCGAAAAACACGCGCACTTCGAACGCAACGACCTGAGACATCAAAGCCACCTTTTCCTCCTCCTCTTTTCGCGAGGAAGAGGAGGAGAGACATGTGATGCGCGCGAGTTGAAAGCGCAGTTTTCGTGTGAGGAATGCGGTCACATTTCCCCCAGATACAATACCTCACTTTGCAATAAACACTTTACGAGAACGATGACGAGTTCGTTCGCGAAATCGAAGCGCGCGCTTCTACTTTTGCTGGTATATTCCGCCTTTATTTTTTCCGCCTCTTCTTCTTCGTCTTCGTCTTCTTCTGTTCGACTCTCGACCGCAACATCCCGGGAAGGAATGTTCGGAAAAACGTTCAAGTGGGAAACTTGCGAAGACGATGCAAAAAAAGACGACGACATCGAAGATAAAGAAGGAAAAGACATCGACTTAACCTCGGTCGCGTTAAACCCAGACCCGGTGAGAACCGGCGGCACCGCAAAGTTTATTCTCAGAGGGAACGTAATGGCAGATTCCATTCCGACGACGTCCGTGATTGACGTGCAGATTTTGTACCAAGGCGTGCCTTTGTACACGGATACCTTGTCCTTGTGCGAAACGATACGCGCGGACGAAACAGATCCTTCGCAGCCGACGAAATGTCCGATAGAGAGAAAAACGAATGATGATGATGCGAATGCGACGACAGTGGTGACAATGGAGTACGACGCGGCGGTTCCGGAGTTAGCGCCGAGCGGCGAGTTTGAAGCGCGGTTGGTCGGGAAGAGGACGGAAGCGGCGACGAGAGGGGAGGTGTTTTGCGTGAAGGCGACGTTAAGAGTGAAAGGTCCGTTTTGAGAAAAGAAGAACGAATCATCATCACGGAGAAAGTAGCAAAAGTACTCGGAAGGATGCGGAGGAGGAGGAGGGAGAGAGTGTGGTGCGTAGAATTTTGTATATAATAAAGCGTTCGATTGAATACTAGTCGACGTATAGAACGAATGAAGTCTTAAGTCACTTCCAGAACAACAACTCCGAGAAATCAACGCGAAGAACCACTTTCCCCCCCCCTGTATTCGTATTCTCTCTCGCAAAAGTGTACACGTTTCGCCCGAAATACGAACTCTATTTTACGCGATGCGTTTGTACAGTTTTATAAAATTCAAAGTTGTAACAAACTCCACTTTTCTCTCATCTCATCATCAATCACGCGCGACGAAATGAATGAGAACGAGAACGACGTCGAGAAAAAAAGAATCAAAGCTTTACACTCTGAACTCGAATCGCTGCTTCGTTTGCATGTTCACACCGAGTGGGTGGAGAAGTGTTTTCACGCTTTAAAAGGAGAAGAAGAAGAAGGTATCAAAGACGACGAATGGTTCTTGTCGCGCACGTACGACCAGTTCATGTTCGCGGACGTGAACGTCGCCTGCCACGGCTCCACGGTTTTGGAGAAAGAGGATTTAGAAAACATGCACGAGACGATCGTGAAAGGTCGGTTCGTAATGCAAATAGACGAGCTCGTGGACGTCGGGAAACCGTTTGCAAGTCGGTACGAGAATAGTACTAAAAATGGTCCAAATTTACAGGCGAGGTGTTTAAAAATGAACGCGACGGATGGGAAGCGCAGATACGTGTTGTACGAGTATTCGGCGATACCGCAGTTGGACGCGGTGGAAACAAAGGCGGGGTGTAAAGTCGCCTTGATAGATCCGAAGGTCGTCAATGGGTGTTTGTACGTGGATAAGGAGAGGTTAGTCGTGTTGGGCGGGCAAGTGACGCGGTTGGAAGCGGCGAGACAGAGGATGTTGAAGAAGTGGAGGGAGCCGAATAGGCCGGAGGAGTTGACCGGCGAGAGCGCGAATAGGAGAGAGGCGTGCGAGAAAGTGGCGTGGGGGAGAAGCGGTGGCGCGGCGCAAAATCAGCAGCAACGAGAACAACAAGAACAAGAACAACGACGACGACAGGCGCCGCGAAATCCTCCTCCGCAGCAGCAGCAGCCGCCGCGACGGCATCGTCAACAAGAACAACATCAGCAAAATAGAAACGGAATCATAGAACTAGACTTGGACGATGACGATGACGACGACGCACCGGACGAAATTGAAGTTATTCCAAACACGCAACTTGACGAGGATAGCATGGAAATAGAAGTCGAGGAAGAAGAAGAAGAAGAAGAGGAAGAAGAGGATGTGCAAGTCCCGCCGGGGGAGCGACCTTCGCGTCGCAAACGCGTCATTCTCTCTTCTTCCGAGGACCAAACGCAAACAACGCAAAGTAACAAAAACAACAACAAAACATCCGTCGATGCACCGACCACGGCGACAACAACAAACACCAACTCCACCAATCGAAGTTTATCCGCGTTTACGCAATCCGAGGAGTTCCGCATCGCCGTCGAGGTTCAAAAGAACGCTACCAATGGTCTCTGGTCGTACATATCTTGCATCAAACGCCTTCGCCGAGCTAAAGTTGGTAAACCTGACGATACGCGAACAATCGTGTTCAACTTGCTCGCGTGGATAACCCGCGTCGATTCCATCGCGCTCAAATCGAACGGCAAAGGCGGCTATAAATGGCGCGCAAAAATCCAGCTCCAAGATTCCACCCAATACCTCTCCGTATGGATCAAACACGACCATCTCGACCCGTTCACGGAATGTACCGTGGACCAATACGCGTCACTCTCCGAACCTGAACGCTTAAACGTCCAAAAAACGTTCCAGAAAAACTGCTTCCAATTCTGCGGCGTCGTCTTGGTCGAGGCTTTGAAATACGAGCGAGAAAACGAAGACATCCCGTCCATACTTTCCATCTTACACGACGGGAAGTTGAAGAAGAATCTGTTGACGGCGTTAGAGAACAGATGCGAGAAGACGCCGTTCGTTTAGTTCAGAGACAAAAGTCTTCTTCAAAGTCGACAAGTCGTCGCCAAAAGGCGGATGTAGTAGATACGCGCTTTAATATTCTTTAGGGAACACCAACACCAAACCACTCGATATTCTCTTCATTAAAAAGCTGCGCACAAACACAACAAAACACCATGGTTTCGGTCGGTTCTTCTCTCTTTGAGATTTCCGGTCTTTGGTTCCAGCTCTTCGCCATTCTCCCACTCGCGATTCTTTCTAAAATCAGTCTTCTCGTCGCGTCTCTTTTCATGTGTGTCGTTTCCGGCGTGGACGGAATGGATTCGATTCGACGGATGGTGTTGGACGCGATCGAACGCATCGTCAACCCGAGCGACTCTCGCGCGAGAAATAAGAAGACAACAAAGAAAGGAAAGAGAATAGGTAAAAGTGGGAAACGCGCAGGTGGTGGTAAAAACGGTGGATCGGACGACGAGGACGACGACGGGCCGTTTTTTACCGACCCGTCCATCTTACCCACGCGGTTCAAACACACGTGCAACGGAGACGTGGAGTTACAGTTGCGAAAATACGAACGACACGTCAATTTTAAAAACGAGGTGAATTTCGAGACGATTTTGTGTCGAGCGTGCCCGAACTACGCGAGTGTGAAAGAGAACTACGGCCACGCGTTCCACGGAGTCACGAAAACTGGTCACGTGTTACAATTAGAGCGACCGTCTGGGTGGCAAAAACTCGTCGACGCGATGAAAGCGAGAGGGTTCGAGAGCGATCCGACGACGCCGGTGAAAGAACACATCGCGTTCGTGACCACGTACGCGTTCGATAAAGTGGACACGAGACCGTGGCCGGATGGGAAGATCACTCGGATCGTCGATGTCTCCCAATTTAGCGCGGGAGAGTTGAATTTAGAAGTTTTGGGATTTCTGAGGCAAATGGCAAAGTTCGGAAGCGCGTTTTTATGCGAACGACACGGCAAAGTGTACTTGTGTAAACCAAGCCCGACGTTTAGGTTCGTCTACGCTTTAGTCGCCCCGTTAGCCTCGACGAAAACGTTAGATAACGTGTTCATTTTAGATAGCGTGGAAGAAATGCGCGCTAAGATAAGCGAAGAGATTGATTTGAAGCACGTGCCGAAAGAGTTTGGCGGCGATTGCGAGTGCCCGGGCGGATGTTGGTTCGGGCATCCCAGCGAGAAGGCTTTGAACGCGTTCGCGAGAAAGTTGAACGGGGAAGAGGAGGAGGAAGAAGAAGACGTGGTAAAAGAAAAGGACGACCAAGAGAAAACGACGGAGAATACTAATGGTGCTGCGAAAAACGCATCATCTCTGCCTGGCGTGTAATATTATTGGATTGGATTTCATTTTTTCGCGGCGGTCGGCGGCATCACAAATACTCCTTTCTTCTCCATCTCTCTCTCTTTTTTACTCTTCTCTTCGTACTCTTGAATCTCCTCCGGCGACCACCCGGCGTATACGTCACCATCCGGCGCCTCTTTCGCGACTAAAGCGGCAATCTCGTGCGGTTCCAACCCTTCGAACGGATCCGATTCTTCCTCCTCCTCGTCTTCGAGACTCCCGCCGCGTAAACTATCCGTCCTCGGATCGTACTCTCGATTCCCCACGAACGATCGTCCTTCCAGCGCTCGCGCCATCGCTCTTCTGTTTCTCTTCAACTTCATCTCTCTTTTTTCCGTCTCGTCTTTCTGTTCGAACTGTTCTCGCACTCGATTCGAGGCGATTAACAAGACGCAAAACGCAAAGACGAACCAATACAGTTTGTGCCACCACGGCGTGGGGCCTTCTTGGCGAGGCGAAGAAAGCACCGCGCGCTCCCACGGAAACATCATCCCGGCTAAAGGATTACTCGTGGATTCGTCCCCCGTCTTTTCTCCTCCCTTGTTGACCTCCTTCGTCTTTTTCTCGTCGTCTTTTGCGGCGGCGGAAGAAAACGCGCGTCCTGTTGTTCCTTCAAAGTTTTGCATCATCTCGCGCCTCCATTTTCCCCTAAAACAACTTCCTTCTCGCAAAGCGAGATTTTGAAACGACGAAGAAGCGAAAGAGCTACTAATAATTCTACTGCTATAACTACCACAACTACTACCACTCGCTCCTCCCGAGGACATCAGTCTCTGCCTTTTTAAAGCAAACTCTGCCACCAAAGATGCGCATTTCTTGCCCCGAGACATGTCGTTCGTTCGTTCGTTCGTTCTCGCGTTTTTTTCCATTTCCTCGCTCCACAAAAAAAAAGGTTTAGGGTTCTATTAAAACCCTAAACATTTTGTCTTCCATCTCTCTCTCTTTCCTTTGCCGCGGGGAATAAAATTCTCCCACAAAAAAGTATACACACACACGCGCGCGTGGTAACCAAGCTTTAACACGCGCAGAGGAGCGGAGAGCAGAGAGCAAAGGAGGATGACGATGAGAACAACAACAACAGAGGATGCGCCTTTGTTGTTGTTAGATACTACTGTGGCGTCTTCTGTTTCGTCGTCGTCGTTCGTTTCGATGATGCGCTTAAGAAATCACAACATTGGAAAGGTCTCCTCTGGCGCCGCGGTTGTTGTGTTCTCGCTTTTGCTCTTCTCAGTACTGGCAGTGACGAAAACGGAGGACCATGAATTGAGCGGCAAAGGAAGACGCGGGCTGGTTATGCTCGGTGGTGGTCACCATACTCACCACAACCACGAAGGATCGTCGGCGTCGTTGACGTCGTCTGTATCGTCTGAGAAGAAACAGAAGACGAGAAAAGGCACGAAAACTCTGCACAAGCAGGAGGAGAAGCCGTCTTCAACGCTGCGCCTCGGGAAGAAGAAGCACAAGCAAACACACAAACGCGAGGAAAATCCAACGTGTCCGCAAACGTACATCCGAATTACGAACACGAACGTGAAAGATAACGGTGAATTTGAGGACGGGAGCGAGTTGGCGTACAAACTGGAATACGAAGAGTCCTCTCGAGAGTGCGAGGAAAAATGCAACGCGGAAGCCGCGTGCGTCGGCTTTGTGGATTACCAGGACACGTACCCAAAGTATTGCGAGTTTAAAACCGCCGTGGATGGGGACGATATGGAAGATTACATCGGGAGAGACTCGTATAAGAAGTTGGAGGTGACGTCTTATTACGTGCCGCATTTCAACAAGTGGGTGCCGGCGCACGAAAGCGACGACGAGGCTGCCGGGTACGAAAAGTTTGTCTACGAAGAATCCGCGGAGGAGTGCGAGGAGATTTGCACGGAATCGGAAACGTGCGAGGCGTACGTGGACTATAAGGAATCAAAGACGCCGTATTGCACGTTCAAGACGAAGGATTACGTACAATCGGTGTTGGATACGCCGGCGAAGGATTTGTACTCGAAGAAGATCTGCGTGCCCGGGCAGCCAGTCGGGAAGGAAGTTTTGGAGGAGTTTGAAGAGAAACCGGAAGAAGAGGAGGAAGAAGAGGAAGATTCATCAGATTCTGAAGAAGAAGAAGAAGATGATGATGATGAAGAAGACGAAGACGCGCAACTCGCGGCGATGAAGAAAGAAGCCATCGAGAAGTTTTTGAAACACAAGAAAGAAACGAACGCGTTTAAAGAAGCCATCGCGGCGGCGAAAGCGAAGAACGCGAAGACTGCGAGCAGTTCTTCATCGACGAATGGTGGACACTCGAAGAAGCCAACGTGGGTGAAAGTCGTCGACGACGACGACGAAGAAGACAGCAACGGGGAGAATGAACCAAAAATCAAAGCGGTTTTGAGCGGCAAAAAGAAGAACAAAAACGAACAAGAAGAACAAATCGAGGACCTCTCCTCTTCGAGCAAATCGACAAAAAAATCCGCGCGATTGGCGCAATCCAAACTGACCAACTTCGGCGAAATCGCCAAAGAAAAAGCGAAGAAAGAGGAAGCGCTCGCGTACGCCAAGAAGTTGTTTGAGCACGAGAAGAAAGTCAAAGCTGAGCTCGCGGAGAAGGAAGCGCGAGAGGCGGCGGAGGCGAAAGCCGAGGCGGAACTAGAGGCTAAAAAAGCCGCAATCAAGGCAAAGAAAGAAGCCAAAGCGAAAGCGAAGAAAGAGGCGGAAGATAAAGCCGCGGCGGAGGAAAAAGCCAGATTGGAAGAGGAGGAAAAGAAACGGCTGGAAGAGGAAGAGTACAAGAAAAATTGGGCGTCCAGATGGATGGCGAACATCGAGGCGAGAACGGAAAAATTAGCCGCGAAGAAAGAGGAGAAGAAGATGAAAGAAACCAGCGCGTTAGGCGGTGGATTCAGAAATTTCGTCTCTAAAGTCTTGCCATTACGCACGTGGGAGAAGAGCACGCCGACGGCGTCGACGACGACGAACAACAACGTCGTCGAATCCGCCGCCTCGCAGCCGCAACAATTCCAACAACAGCAAAAGCAGGCTTTCTCGGCCGTCGCCGAGGTTCCGGATGGACGACCAACTCGCGACTTATCCGACGACGTCGCCATGCGAATGTCCAATCCATAAAAAAGGAACAGTATTATTACGTTTTATCTTCGCGAGCGATTGTTTTGTACATGTTATAATAGCCACATATCCGATGTTTAGTTAATACCTTACGATACTTTACGCTTGAATACGAGTTGCATTCCAAAGCGGACAGACAGTTATTTTTCTTCATTCTTTCTCCTCTCTTCTCTCTCTCTCTCTGCGGCACACGATGCGACTACTCCCTCGCATCAAACAATAACACGCTTAATAATGTTGTCTTCGTCTTCTCGAAAAGAAGAAACAATCATCGAAGACGACGTCCTCGCGGAACAACGACGCGAGTCCGTCGTGTCCACGTTCCTGGCGCAAAAGCGAGCGGATTTGCAAAAGCTGCGAGACTATTCCACCGATTTCCGAGGGCTGAGAGACATCCACTCGGCGAGACTGTTTCCGCTCTCCTCGTCGAACGAGTCCGTTGGCAAGTTTAGCGCGGATCTGGGATTGTTCTTTGACACGTTAGTGTCGATTGGCGTTTTGTGCGTCGTTTTGAGTTGTTTGACGTTGCACGAGATTGCGATTGACGTGGAAAAATCGAAACTCTCCGGCGAGTACAATGTGGAAGTTTTTCGGACGAGTTCGTCGACGTCGTCGTCGTCTTCATCGTCGTCGTACGAGTGTTGGAAAAGCTATTACTCGAACGCGGCGAATTTCGTGCTGCGCACGACGCCCGGGTCCAAGTGCGAAGACGCGAAAGCGAGGAGCTTTTACAACTGCCCGACGACGTGTAAATACACGGCGAGGGACGAGGCGGAGTACGACCAATTTTTTACGGGAACGATGACAGAGAGTGCGGTGTGCGATATGATTTTACCGTGCGAGTTTGTGGACGAGACCGTTACCCCCATGTGTTGCGATGAAAGCGCTTCGCCAGAGCTCGACACGAAACCGTCCTTAGACGTGGGCGTTTTTATCGTCGAAATTTTAGTCGTGTTGGCGTGCACCATTTTTGACGCCGTATATCAAAAAGTGCAATCGGACAAGTTTTTAAAGTACGACATGGAAACGATGACGGTTGGAGATTATTCCGTGTTGGTCAGATTTCTGAATAAAGACGCCACGAGAGAGGAAGTCGGGGAGTTTTTTACCCACTACGGAGAGGTCGCGAATACAGTTTTGATGAAAAACGTTTGCAAGCTCGTGGAATGCGAAAGAGAACTGTGCCGTTTGCGCTTGAGTCGCGCGGAGATAGCGGCGAAGATGAATGCGAAAAAAGAGCCGCAGAAAGGGAGAGCGAAGAATTCTCCTCTAGGAAGATTTCTCTACAGACTGTTGATATTGCGAGGTAGACGAGCGACGGTGGAAAATTTAGTCGCGTTGGACGAGAGAATAGAACAAATGAGGGAGAAAATTCGCGAGATTGAGAAATCGAAAGTTTTAGAGGAAAACACCGGGCAAGCGATCGTTACGTTTAATTACGAGGTGAGCGCGTCGGCGTGCGTAGCTGATCATATTTCAGATGTAGAAGAGTGGTTCGTGCGAAAGCTTCGCAAGGAACCGGATGCGCCAAAGTTTCGAGGAACAACTGCAATTGTCGTCGAAAGAGCGCCGGAACCTTCCGACATTATCTGGAGAAACATGGGATTTAACACCAAAGGTGGTAACGACGATGGGAGTCACAATAGTTTGCTCAGGAATAGACACGTGCACGCGTTCTTCATCATGACTGGAAGTCTCGTTGCGTTTTGCCTCGCGCAATGGTACGCCGAACGGTGGAGGACGCAAATAAGGTTGGACATTCTCAAGAAAACCGCCTTGAGCGGCGGTGAAGTATCAATCTCAGATGCCGACCAGAACGTCTTGCAAGTGCTGAAAATCACGTCCGCGTTGACCATTTCGCTCATCAACGTCATCTTGACGCAAATCGCGAAGGCGGTCAACCACTACGAGCGCTACAAATCGCACTCCATGGCGAACACGATGTTATTGGGAAAATTAGTATTAGTACACGCGTTGAACACCTGTGCGATTCCGATTTTGGTGACGCCGTGTGGTAAGTCTGATGGCGATTGCGAATGGTACACGTCTGGTGGGTTAGTCGACCAAGCGTTTTATTTGCAATTGTTCAACATTTTTACGCCACATTTACTGATTTTAGGGCAATTCATCTTCTCGCCGGGGTACTTTGTGAGAAAATTTCTTGCGCCGTTTGCCAAGACGCAAGCGACGATGGATTATCTGTACTCGCCGCCAGATTTCCCGTTGGCGGAGATGTACGCGCAGTGTTGTAAAACGTTCGCGATGGCAAACTTATACGGTCAAGCGTTACCGATTGGCTATTTATTAGCGGTTGGCGCTTTCATTACGCAATATTGGGCAAACAAGTACACGACGCTACGAATCTCACGTAAACCGCCTAGATTGATGATGTCGTCCACGTATATGGTCTCCAGCGTGATTAAACTCACGACTTTAGCAAACATTTTGTTCGGATATTATTTTTTTTACCGAACAAATACGGATTCAAATTTAGGGACCGCTCGATTGTGGACGCTCTTGGCGATTTGGATCGCCGAGGCGGTCATGCCGACCAGATTCACTTTGGGTGTGGGGAAATACGCGGAACAGTTGAGTGAAGTGGCGAAAGGTAGGAAACAATTTGAGCAACGAGGCACGTTTGGGCAACCGTACGTGTCTCTATTGTGCATGGACGAGCAATCGACGATGTCGATATCCGAGGCGGAGACGAAATCCTCGGCGTCCACGCCACCTGTATCGCCGAGAAAACACTTCTTTCAAAGCGCGTTGGGGAGTTTTGCGTTTTCTCAGCGTCAGCGCCCGTCGTCTTACGAGCGTGACGACCAAAACGAGATGAGAGAGGTGGAAACCATTATTAGCGAAGCCGGCATCGATCTAGAGTCAGAGTTGATGGAAGAAGTTGAACACGTTTCGGAAGATAGCGATAGCGATGAAAAAGAAGAAGAAGAAGAAGAGCGACATGTCGCCTCAGATAGCGTAGAAGAAGGAAAAATAGAAACATCTGAACTGGAAGAACACGAGATACGACACAAACGACCGTCGGCGAGAGCTATTACCACAACCAGTCCCAGCGCCGCATCGGCGGACAAGAAACGTCTCGAAAAGAAACGCCGGGCGATTGCGAAGGTTTTATTGGATATGGAACGCGCCGCGTTATCGCCGCAATACGCCCCGGACGCTTTAGCCGTCATACCAAACTTGTCGCGAGATGACTTCGCGAGATATTTAAATTACCTTAGTTGCATTTCGCGATGTTCGGCGGACACGCTCGCGCATTCGGCTCGATTGGAGATGTATCATCCACCGGTTCCGAACGAGTTAGACGAGACCATCTTGTTCGATCTGTTCGTCAAAGAGTATCAACTATTTAACACCGTGTTGGAATCCAACAACGCGTTACTCCCCGGTCAGCGGCCTTGGTCGAACGCGGTGAAGACGATGAGAGCCGTTCGCGCTCTTCCCGAAATTGATTGGAAAGTAGAGATGCTGCGAAGGTACAAAGAGAGCCAGAAACGCGCCACGCCGAGTTGGAGAGAGTTTGATTGATACTACATATAAATACATACACGCGCAAAAAATACAACTTCCTATAACTGCACCGTCGCATCATTTTATCACGCTATTCATCGGCAAAAACCAACTCTCCGCCTTGGCTCTCGCCGCTTCATTCGCGTCCGCTCTCGCCTTCATCCGCTCTCGACTACAAATAGTCTCCGCTCTTAACACGGAACTCCCGAACACTTTCGGCCGAAACTTTTCCGCCGCTCGCGCGATTCGTGCCTCTCGCTCCTCTTTTTCCTTCGCTTCTTTCGTTTTCATCTCGTACCTGTGCCTCGCAAAATCCATATCGCGTCGCCTTCTCGCCAGCGCTTCCAAAGGCGAACAGATTTTGTGAGAACTTTTACTCTTCATCGCTTCCAACGAAGAATTTCTCTCCCTCTCGGAATTCCTCCTTTTCCTCTCTTCTTCGCGCTCTGAAATTCGTGCCTTCCTCGCTTTTCGGTCTTTCCTCTCCTTTTCTTTCGCCGCCTTCGTTTGCTCCTGCTCTCTCTTCATCCTCGTTTCCTTCTCCTGTTTCGAATTCAATTCTTTTTCCCGGCGCCATTTTAAGACGTCGAGCTTTCGATTTTGATTTTGATTTTGATTATTAAAAGAAGAAGAAGAAGAAGAAGAAGAATGTAACAGAAGCGGTAACACTGGTTTCGACGAGGACGCGATGCGCTGTCGGCGTATGCGTTCGGCGAGCTGGGAGACGTATTCGTCTTCGATCATTTTAGTCTTGTTCAGTAAGCTGTTCAGTAGGGGAAATTTTAACGTTTGGCTGTCACTCGAAAGTTTGAAAATTGATACAAAAGCCTTGAGGATGTCGAGAGAGCGCTCGAACATTCTAAAATCTTCTCTCTCAACTGCTACTCTTTTACAACGGTCGCACTGTTACTACTACTACTACTACTACTACACTACTACTCTTTGTTGCCGCCGTCGTCTAAATCGTCTGCAACAATGTCGCCCACGCGACCGAGATCGACGTATTGCGGGGAACGCATTTTCACTTGGTCGAATGTGTCTTTCCAGTGTTTTAAATCCGCTCGTTCTTTAAACTGTTCGACTAACTTTGCGGATATGAACCTTCCGCCGAGGTAATGGCGGCACGAGCTTATGATTTCAGCGAGATGTGAGAGGTCAGAGGAAGCGGCGTCGTGAGCTTTCAGGAAGAGTCGCGCGCGTTGTAGAACGCATTTTTTGGGCGCGGTGAGCGAGACGAGCGCGTCCGGGTGAATGCTGTACTGCGTTGGTCCTTCGTTCACGTCGTCTCCGCTGGGAATATCTACGCTCAATACCGTCGTTCTATCCTTTGTCTTTACCATTCGGATCCTCGACACGGCTTCGAGGACTTGTTTATACGGCTCGCGAGGCTCGCCTTTGAAGGAGAAACCGAACAGAGCGTCGACGACGACGCGATACTCGAGCAGCTTCGGCTTCTCAAAATCCGGTTCCCCATCCCCGTCGACGAGTAAATCTAACTGACCATCTCGTAAAAAACGACATCCCGCGGCTTTACAGGAGTAGTAGAGACCCGTGAAGAGCTTTTCGTTCTTCCAACACCCCCCCGACAACGCCCCCCCAAGCGCACTGTTCAACTTCGGGTGCCAGATGTCCACATCAAACCCTCTCAAGGATAAATGTTTCGCCGCGACTAACCCGTCCCCGCCGTTATTCCCGGGTCCGCACAAGAACAGTATCCTCCTCCTTGGTCTTTCTTCTTCCTCCGCATCCTCCTTCCCTTTAATGAACAACATCTCCGCGTCCAGAACGTCCGCGACTGCCAAACCGGCGAGTTCCATCAGTTGCTCGAGAAACCATCCGTGCTCGGTAAAACGCATCAGAGCGATATCGATTGCCGAGGCCGTCTCCGCGTCCACGTATTTCTTACCCATATTTCGTCTAGTCAAAGTCAAAGTTTTGGACCTCTCGAGCGTCGTCCTCGCATCCTTTTCAGCGCTTTGAGTTGTGACACCTTTTCAGTTATAAGATACGTTTTTCCCCCAGAGTTTCGACTTTTTGCGCGCAAAACGTACGAAGAGAACAACACGCTTTTCGCACACGACTCGACGACGAGAGACGCGAGGACGATTCAGACGACGCGAACGATGAAACCATCGTCGTGGTATTTTAAATGAGAGGGATTCAGAGGTGATAAGAGGAGGCGAGAGAGACGAAACGTCCCCGACATTGCTCCTTGTAGAAGGCCGCGGAAACATCTCAAGAGAGAGAGAAAATGTCGGAACGAAACGGAGGATCCGGAAGCGAACGGTCGCAAAAGTTCCGCCAAAGTTTCTTGCGAGAGAATAACAACGGCGAAAAGAATAGCAACAACGCCGCGACGACCGCGGGGTGGAAACGAGAGCGAATCAAACTGTACGAGAAACGATTCCGAAACGAGAAAGAGGATTTGGAGGAGGATTCGGAGACGAATTCGTCTCTGTTCGGGTGGTCGATTTTCAATAGGAGCGGGCATTTTCGAACGACGACGACGACGAGCGGTTTTGAGGGCGAGAACAACGGGAGTGGTAAGTATTCTTCCCGGACGGCGGCGACGGAAAAGGCGTCGAAGAGAGGTGTTGGCGGCGGATCGAGATGGATTGGGAATTTTCACAAGTACGGCTCCGCGAGAGGGGGAGATGGAGGTGATGGTGGTGATTCGACGACGCCGAGGTCTCCGGCGGGTTCGTCGTCCTCCCCTTCTTCCGTGGGCGGCGGAACGAAGTCGTCGTCGGTTTCGTCGCCGAGGTTAGCCGGGATCGAAGAAGACGCCATACACAATTTTATCGACGAAGAGGAGGAGGAGGATTTGCTTTTTGAGGAAGGTAGAGAAACTATGAATAACACGAACGAAAATACAAGGACGAAGAAATCTTCGATGCGACCGCCGACCGCCGCCGGCGCCGGGGGATCGTCCTCGCCGAGAGAATCGGACGGGAAAACGTCTGCAAAATCGGTCACGTTTGGTTTGCCGAAGACGATGAGCGAGAAAGAGCAGAAACGATACGAGCGAAAGAGAGCGAAAGAGATGTCCAAGTATTTAGAAGAAACGACGAAAGCTTTGTATAGCGAGGAAGAACTAAATCAAAACGACGGCGACGATAAGAGTTCATATTTTTCTTCCTTGTTCTTTCGAGATTTTGACGGTTCGTCGGGCTTTGGATGCCTCCCGAGAACGGCGGTCGTGTTCGCGATGATAGCGAAAGGTTCGTTTGCGTTTGGCGGCGTTTCATACGCTTTGTTCGATCCGAGAGGGAATGCAAAAGTCTTTGGCGATATAGATAACGAAGACGACGGGAATGACAACGCGTTTCGAGCGATTGCTTTATTCGGAGGCGTTCTCGGGGCGATTTTGAGCGGGTATTTGTCCGATCACGCGATTGGGAGGAAAACCGTGCTATCGCTTTCTCCCGGCATAGCGGCGACGTTGTGGTCGTTTTTCTTTGGCGTGAGTAATTCAAACGGTTCGCTGTGCGACGCCCCACCGTTCGTGCCGGTATTATTCGCGTGCTTGTCTGGTATGACGTGCGCGTCGTGGTACTCGGTCGCGCCTGTGTTGTTGGCGGAAACGGCGCCGGCGCAGATTCGAGGACGCGCGTTTGTTCTGTGCATTGGTTTAGCATCTATTTTAGGCGCGTTCACGATTGGCGAGATACTCAAATTGATCCAACCAGACGACGGTTCGAGCGATAAGTTCTACGTCGTTTTGCTAGTTTTTGCATTCATGGTCACGTGCATGGGCACGTTTATCGCCGCGATTGAATCGCCCAGATGGCTCCTGTCCAGAGGCAGAGTCATCGACGCGCAACACTCGTGCGCGAAAATGAACGGCTCCAACGCTATTGATTCGTTGCATGAAATGCAGGACATCAAAACAGATTTAGATCGAACGTCGCCGGAAGGTAGTACCTCGCGATTTCTCTGGTTCGACTTAATCTCAAAGACCAAACTTTCGTTAGCGACGATCGTGTGTTCCTGCTTGATCGTGATTCAAACCTTTGGCACGTCTTCATTCTATATGTTCACGTATGATGAAACGGATGAAGGGGTGAACAACGCGTACTTGTACGCGTATTTATCCATGCTCGTTGGCATAGTCGTATGCGCGTTTCGGGTGGGCGAAACGAAGAGCGGCGGATTTCTACCGCGCGGACGCAAAAGTTTGCTCGTGGCGTCTTTTTTCATTTTGGCGTTGGCGAACGGCGTGCGGTTCATCGTCGCCGTCGTGGACGATGACGGTGATATCGACGAGGACAGTGTGAAGGATGTGAAAGCGTCCGTAATTGTATTCTGTAACTGCTTCGGCGCGTTTGGGTACGGCGTCGGCGCTTCTTTTCTACCGTTACTCTTCGCCTCGGAGTGGTTTCCCCAACACGCGCGACAAGCCGCGGTGGCGTCCGCCGCCGCGTTTATGTACGGCGTATTCTTACTCGCCAGCATCACCGAAGAAGCCACGATGACGTTACTCGGAGACATTCTCGTCTTCCTCGTCAAAGCGATCGTCTGTGTCTTGGGCGTCGTCGTCGCTTTGTACAGCGTCCACGACCCTTCCAACTTCACCTTGGAGATGGCGCTCTACTCGGAATCCGGCGGGAATCTCATCCGCGACGAGAACGACTACCCCGACGACGACGACGTCGAAAAAAACAGACAAAGTAGTAATAAAAAAGCCTACGAGGCTCTCCTAGACCACGCGAGAAACGCGCCGAGGTATTCCAGTTCCGGCCAAAGTTTGCCGCTTCGAGTCAAAACGGGCGAAAGGTCGCCCCGAACGTATAGTAAATAGACGTGACATATTGGCGACGCGTAGTGTACCATATTTTTGTACCAGAACATAGAGTAGAGTAAATAGATGACATGTTGGTGATGCGCATACGTAGAGTAAAGAGATGACGTATTGGTGATGTGTATACCATATTGTAGAGTAAATAGATGTGACGTATTAGTGATCACGTAGTACCAGTATGCCATAAATTTGTATGTACCCTTAACTGTTTAAAAGGCACCCCTCATTCAATAATCATCATCATAAAAAGTTCTTACTTACGACCACAACAATTACTACTACATTCAGAAAAACAATAATGCCATCTGTCGTCTCCATCGTGTATTGCGGCGCGTGAGGGTACGGGTCCAAGTTTCGCGCCATTCAGAGCGCGATACTTTCACAGTACGTCTTTAATGAATTGGATTTTCCCCTACATTTTGCTCACCATCTCTCTCTCTGTGTTTACGAATAAAACAGGTACCCGAAAACTACCATAACCGGCGAAGCGACGCCAACCGCGACTGGGTACTTAGAAGTTACCGTGGACGGCAATTTAGTGCACTCGAAAGATAACGGTGACGGGTACGTGGATAGCGCGGAGAAGATGGAGAAGATCTTGGATGCGGTGGAAAAAGGGAGTCGTTAAAGACTAGGGAGAGAGACCCCTTTTCGGGGCGAGGATACGCGCATACTACGGTGATGAAAAATGATGACGACGATACTACGAAGAAAGTGAACGCTCTGTTGGCAAATGTTTGCGCTTTTTGAGCAGCAACCAACGGAGCGCGATAATATACCGTTTACTACATTTGGTCATTTTATGTGCGCGCTTCTGTGTACGAGTTTTATTATACGACTATGATTCGACTTATTTTCGTATTAAATATCTTTGTTGAACACGCTCACTGGTACGACGTAATCGACTCTTCGTCGCATGGCTAACGCGTTGGCGGATAAGGATTCGTCTTCTTCGTCTACTCCCCAGTAAAACGCGAGCTTGCTTTTCACGATTCTCGTAAACGTCGCTTCGTTGCCGCTTTTCAACGCTTTGGCGTATTCGCTTCGCTCTCGACTAAACGCGGAGGATTTTTCTACGATTGGCTTCAAGACTTCGAGGACGAAGACGAAGTCTTTGGACGGAACGAGCTCACCGTCGACGGTGTATCCGCCGTTTTCGGAGAAAGCCGGGAGTAACGCCGGAAGGAGTTTAACGTTTATGTGTTTGGCCATGCGAACGTAAACGACGCCGCCGCCGGTTTTCTTCCCGCACTCTATAAAGAATTCCGAAAGTTCTTTTTGAATCTCGCCTTTGCGTTCGGCAATTTCTCTCGGGTCGCTCAAATTATTGTTGTTCTTACTTCTCGACGACGTCTTCAAAGAACTTTCGTACGGGTCGTTGACTATTAATCGCTTAAAACACCCTTTCTTTTCAGCCATTTTGAACGGGTTGCGCGTGCTTCCCGGCGCGAGTATGGAATCGAAATCGCTCTGGTCGTCCGAGACTAACGCGAGGACTAACGGTTTGTTACTATTCGCGTTAAAAGTATCGGCCAAGTCGTCGCCGCTTTCGAATCCGCCGCTATTCTCGTCTATACTCCTCCCGCCGTCTCTATTATATCTCGTATTACTCTCTATCTGTTCAAACGCGCTCACCGCGGTCCCTCGAAACGCCTCTCGCGTGATTCTTTTCAACTGCGCGCGCGCGAAATCGCACTGAATCGCATCGCACGTAGATTTACCGTAGTTGTCGTACCTTCTCCCACCACCACCACCACCTGTTGTTCTTTTCAATCCGCTTCCATTGCCTTCCTTTCGAGCGTTCCAAAATTTCAGCGTTCTCATCGCGACGAGCACGAACATATAAATCAACACCCGACCGAGCCAGGATTGAAACCATTCCGATTTCAAGAATCCCGAAGACGACACTTCTTTTACGCTCTTTCTTTCCTCCTCTTTCTTTTTATCTTTCTTCTTCTTCGTCTTCTTTTTCGTCGTCGCCGTCGTCGTCTTCTTGGCGGAAGAGGAACCTTCCACCGTTCGCTTTCTCAAGACACTTTTCTCCTCTCTTCTCTTTTCATCTTCGTTCTCATCATCGTCGTCGTCAAAATCATCCTCGTTTCCCGACGACGACGACCCAGACGAGTGCGTCTTCTCTTTTTTATTCTTCTTCTTTGTCTTCTTCTTCCCTTCTGCGTCGGGGAGGACTCTTTTGTCCGCACCAACGGAGACGACTGCGTCTCCGCTTTTTCCCATCATATGTGTTGGTCTCTGATGTGAATTTGTACGTGTGTTGTGTGTGCACGCGTATTCGTACGTCCAAAAGGGCAAAAAAACGCGCTCGCTCTCTTTTCCTCCTTCTTTTCCTGTCCTCGTCCTCCTAAACTCGCTTTATTAAAGTCTTCTTCTTCGACGTAAAAGGTACATTAATGCATCATTCTCAAGCGCAACAGAAAGAGGAAACCACCTTCCCTCGGGCACCTAAACCCTAAGTAATATAAAACCCTAAATACAAACGGCCTCTTTTTGTTCCTCTTTGAAAAATTCAAAAATCTGCATTTCGCTTTGACGCACCGTGTGAACAACGCGCGTTGATGACGACGATGACGACTCAAAAATCCTTTCGTTACGACGACGACGACGACGACGAGAAGAAGAACGACGACTTTGTTCCTGCCCCGCGTAACAGTAGCAGTGCAACTGCTGTTTTTTTAAAACAATCATCGAAAGAATACCAATCGATAAAAGATGCGAGACGAGCGTTAAACGTGATTTCTTTAAACGCGAAAGAGGACATGGATTCGATCGAAAGACAAACGCACGAACAGATTTCAAAGCTCGCGAGAGACGCTTTACGGAAGAAGAAGAAGAAGGAGGAGAAGACGTCGTCGTCTCATTCGTTTTTATTATCGTCGCTGGTAGGGAAGGGAACGCCGCCGAAAGGAGAGAGAGAGGAGAGAGAAGGAGAGAGAGCTTTTTCGCTCGCGTATTTAGAGGCGAGAGAGGAGCGTTCGCCGCCCGGGCAGACAAAGATGGATGATACTTTTGATGATGATGAGAATACTAACGAGGATGATGATGATTTTAAAAAGAAGAGAAGTTCGTTTGATTTCGGTTTTAACGACGACGACGCAGAAAGGAGTACGAACGAGTTACCGAAGGCGTTTAAAGTTCCGATGACGGTCCCGCGAGGCGCGTTTAGAAGAAGAGACGAGGAGTATTATTACGAAGAAGGAGAAGACGAGACGTTCGCGTCGTCGTCGTCAGACGATGAAAAAGAGTTTGAGTTTAACCAATCGATGGTCGAGGAGACGCACTTCTCGTCGTCGGTCGCGGCTGAGGCTGAAGAAAATGGAAACGTGGGGGAAAGAGAAGACTGGTGGTTCAACGTGTCGACGCCGGCGCCGGCGATATCTGCCGCGAAAGAAAAAGAAAAGAAGACCGAGGAGCTCACGCCGGAACAAGTTCTCGATCGCTTCGATTTTACCGAGAACAAAGAAGCACCGTTCAACTCCTCCGCCGCCGCCAAATCATCAATATCCGCTTCCCCGTTGTACGCGTCTCCCGCGTACTCGTTCGAAAAGCAATTCGAAGACACGCTCCGGTTTCTAGGCGCCATGGATTTGCGAACGTTCAAAGAGCAACTTCTCGAATCAACGATCGACGCCGTCATCACGGAAGCCTCCGCGAGCACTTTGAGTAACTTAACGAACGGAACGCCCGGCTCGCGAGCCGACGCTTGGCGAACCCGAGTCGACGAGGCGTGCGAAATGCTCGAAAATGCCGGCGCTGAAGCCGCTTCGGAAGCGCTGATGGCGAAAGCGCGAGCGTTAGCCGCCGCGGTTTTGAAACGGCGGTGATTTGAGATTCATTATTATTGGTTTTGGGGTTGCGCTGCGCTTGTATTTTGAAAGAAAAGCTCTTTAATGGGCAGTAGGGTTTAAAAGCTTTTCTTGTTTCACCCCACAAATTTAGTCTCGTCTGCTCTCGTAACAGCATTAGCAGCAGCGAAAGAAGAAGACAAAGAAGAAGAACTCTACTCACGAGAGCATCAAAATGAGAGTGGTCACGGTGGCCACGACCTCTCTGAACCAGTGGCAGTTGGATTTCGTCGGTAACCTCGAGAGATGCAAGAAATCAATCCTCCGAGCGAAATTGAAGAAAGCAAAGTACCGAGTGGGACCGGAGTTAGAACTGACTGGCTACGGATGCGAAGACGCGTTTTTAGAGAACGACACGGTAACACACGCGTGGGAACTAGTTCGAGAGTTGATGATTGACGAACAGTTGCGAGATATTGTCATCGATACGGGTTTACCAGTCATTCACGACGGCGTGAGGTACAATTGTCGACTGTTTTTGTTGAACGGGAAAGTGTTGTTCCTCAGACCGAAGCGAGCGCTCGCCGGGGACGGGAATTATCGAGAGCCGAGATGGTTCACCGCGTGGAGGAAAGAGAAGGTTTTGGAGACGTTCATGTTACCAAAGGTCGTGAGAGAGGTGTTCGGGCAAAAGTCGTGTCCGATTGGAGACGCGTATTTGAAGTTTGAGAACGACGTGCGACTCGGGTGCGAAACGTGCGAAGAGTTGTTTACGCCGAACGCGCCGCACATTGATTTGGCCTTGAATGGAGTGGAGATTATTTCGAACGGGAGCGGGAGTCATCATCAGTTGAGAAAATTAAATCAAAGAGTGGATTTGATTGAATCCGCGACGAAGAAGAGTGGGGGGTGTTATTTGTATAGCAATCAGAGAGGGTGCGACGGAGGACGGTTGTATTACGACGGGTGCGCGTTGATTTCGTTAAATGGTGAAATTTTGAAGCAAGGAGAACAGTTTTCGGTGGAAGACGTGGAAGTGAGCGTCGCGAGAGTGGATTTGGACGAGATTGTGTCTTTTCGAGCGGCAGTAGCGAGTCAACAGGTGGAGATGGCGGGGAAGAAAGAACCGAAGTACCCGTTCGTGGAGGTGGATTTCGATTTGTGCGACGATGACGATATGAATTTGGGCGAGGCGCGGTTATCCCGAGCGATTGAGGTGAGATATCACGAACCAGAAGAGGAAATCGCGCGAGGTCCGGCGTGTTGGATGTGGGATTACCTTCGACGGTCCGGTGCGTCTGGGTTTTTGTTGCCGCTTTCTGGCGGCGCCGATTCGAGCTCCACCGCGGCGATTGTCGGATCCATGTGTCAAATTGTCTGTAAAGCGATTGAAGACCAGGCGACCAATAGTATAACTAGCACAAATGAAGTAGAAGCAGAGTGCAGACGAATCTGCAAGTTTACCGCGGAAGAATCCATCTCACCGACGAAAATGGCCAACGCGCTTTTCAGCACCGTGTATCTTGGCACGGACAACTCGAGCGAAGATACGAGGAAACGCGCTAAAGACTTGGCGGAAGAGGTTGGTGCGAAGCACTTGAGCTGCTCTATTGACACTGTTGTTGCCGCAATCGTCGCGTTCTTTGCCTTGGTTACCGGGAAAACGCCCAAATTCAAACTCTTTGGAGGTACGAACGCCGAAAATTTAGCCATGCAAAATATTCAAGCGCGCGTGAGAATGGTTTTGGCGTTTCTCTTCGCGCAATTGCTCCCGTGGGTGCGTGGTCAGAACGGCGGATTTCTCCTCGTTTTGGGATCTGCCAACGTAGACGAAGGTTTGCGAGGCTATTTGACCAAATACGATTGCTCGAGCGCGGATATCAATCCAATCGGCGGCATCTCAAAGGTGGATTTGAAGAAATTCCTCGTTTGGGGCGCCACGCACTTGGGGTACCCGACGTTGGCGGAAGTCGAACAAGCGCCACCAACGGCTGAGCTCGAACCGATTACGAAGGAGTACATCCAATGCGACGAAGTAGACATGGGGATGACGTATGATGAGCTCGGGACGTACGGCCGATTACGCAAAATTGGAAAACTTGGACCGGTATCCATGTTTCGTCGATTGTGCGGCGAGTGGAGTTCGGCGGATCCGTCCGCGAATCGACAGGCGTTGAAACCTCGGGAAGTCGCCGAGAAAGTTAAGAAGTTTTTCTTCTATTATTCCTTAAATAGACACAAGATGACGACGATTACGCCGACATATCACGCCGAGAATTACTCTCCGGACGATAACCGATTTGATTTGCGACCGTTTTTGTACAACGTCAAATGGCCATGGCAATTTCAGAGAATAGATGCGATGGTTGCAAAAGCCGAAGCGATGTAGTTTCAACGACTTGTTCGTACTAGGTATGTGTATATGTGCTGTAAGCGTTACAAACTATTTATTAAGTGCATGTATTACTCGTAGCTGCTGCGTGTGTTGATTGTTACTTCATTTCTTTGTCGTCCATATTTTCTTCAGTATGCCAACGCCAACGCCAAAGCCGTTCCCTTTCTTCTTGAGTAGTTCGTCCTTCTTTGGCTGCTGTTGACCGGCATCGGCCAACTTCTCAATATCTTTCTTCGTCAAAACGCCGCCCCGCGCCAACCGATTTGCCGGGATTTTCGCGCATCGCGAGCAAAAGTACGTTTTACAATTCTCGTTGCCTTTTTCCGTACGGTACCAGTCGCCGTACGGCGTCGTCTTGGATCGGCACGTCACGCACGTTCGACCGTCCCGGTGCGCCACTTCCGTACTCCCCGCTGGCAGTTTAGGACGCTTCCGAGTCGGTTGCTCGACTTGCGGTACTTTCGAAGTTGGCGGCGTGGGCGTGACTGACTTTCGTTTCTTGGTGCTCGAGTGCACTTTAGTATTCTTGTCGGTTTCTGTGTTATGTCGAACGACGATTCCAGAGAATCCGGGCGGTGGCTGACGAAATTGAAGGTCTTCCGGTAACATCGCAAAGAGTTCGTATTCCGTTTTGCATTTGTGCTCTGGTCTCTTCAACATCTCTTTAACGAACTTCTTGCGTCCGTTTGACCGATACAGCGCTTCGCGAATGCGCTCTTCTTTCGGCGTATCCGATGGCATGTTCGCAACGAGCGAAATCGATGGCATACTCGAAACGGATTGTCGCGCGTGTGGATGGTTAGGAGCTGACATGACTTCCATTTGAGTGTTGTACGAAGGAATCGGCGAAGGAGTCGGCTTTTTCACCACTATTGCCGGCGGTTTCTGTACGCTCGCTGGGAGAGAAGGAGACCGATGGGATCCTGCACCCTTAGGTCTTGGTTGTAAATCTTTCGGTAATTGCGAAATGAGTTCCTCGTCTGTTTTGTTTTTGTTCTTCTTAAGATTTCTCAAAGCAGCTAGCGCTCTCAATCGGTTCCGCGACCGTTGGGCCGATTTTCGATTGTTTTCTTTCTTCGTATCAAGAGAAGGAGGAAGAGGAGGAGGAGGAGGAGGAGGAGGAGGAGGAGGAATTATCGACGGTGGTGGACGAGGACGCGGCGGCGGTGGAGGCATTGCTTGCGCCGCTGGCATGACCTTTTTCACGACCGCAGACTCATCCACTGGCGTGAATCTTGCCACCGGCAATCTCACGCGCACCTTTGTCTCCGGCGGTGGTAGCCAACACGTGGATAATGTTTGTGCTTCGGCGTCCAGTCCTGAAGTTGCCGAGACGCGCTTCTCCCACTCTTGTTCGCTGCTCCACTTGTTCTTTTTGTCGCTGATGGTGACGTTGTCGATGGCTTTCGCTTCTTCCGATTTCGTCTTTTTCGGAAGTTTGTCAAACACGCGACTAAGAAGTTCATCGAGAGATAATCTTGAGCCGCTGATTTCGTTGCGAATATTCGCGTGATAACGTTCGAAGCACAAGCGACAAAAGCAATCAATCGACTTGATGGGCTCTGGCGTGTAGTTTTCTATCGTTTCATCCACGCAGCCGCAAGCGACGCACGGATGCGCTTCCGTGCACGTCAAGCTTTCTTTCTGCGCTTCTCTCTTCGTACACGCGGGGCAAAACCATCTCGATGCCGCCGGAACGCGAGCTAAGCCTATGCAATACGTGTGATGTCCCGCATCGCATCCATCGCAAAGGACGAGTTTCTTCGGATTGTTGCCTTTTAAACACGAGACACACTTGATGAGATCTTCGTCGTCGTCTGCGTCGTCGTCCGATTGAAAAGCCGCTTCAATCGGCCCAGTTTTAATCTTTTGCGAATGCGCACGATGCGACGACTGTTGGTGTTGTTTCTTGACGACTTTATTCTTCGGCGTCGGCGCGACGATAGCAGTTCTCGGGGGGCGAATTTTTGGTCTCGGCGCCGGCCCAGAAGTACTGAATGTATAATTTGCCACCGTCGTTCTCGCTTCGGACATGTCGTATCGAATCACGCCGTTTGACGTCGTCAACGCTTGACGAATCTTATCCGCGGAGAGAACTGATCTTTCCGGTCTCCCCGGGCGACAAAAGTTTGCGTAGCATCGATTGCACGAGTACTTTCCGTCAACCCTTTCATTTTTCTCGTTTCGCATGAAATACCACCCGGCCAACGACGTTTGATCTGCCGCGCATATGCAGCACTTGCGACCTTTCTTGTTGTGATTTCGTTGCGCTGGCGTCAAAAACGAACGATTCATTATGGTGGTGGTGGCGGCGGCGGCGGCGGTGGTGGTAGTAGTAGTAGCGTCATCATCTCTTTCCTCCACGCACAATTCTGGAAACATTTTCCTCTTCTCCGCGACGAAGCAATCTTTGCACAAGAAATCGTGAACGTTCATTTTCGATCGAAAATACAAGTTGGTCTCCCACGACTTGCTGCAGACCACACATCCGTGTTTTTTAAATCCTTCCAACTCGACGCGATAACAGTTGTGACATAAAGACGCGCCGTAGACGGTTTTACTCATCCCCCACTGCGATCGCGACTCGGGATCTTTCGGACGTTCGCAACAGGCGCACCAATCTTTCGAGTACTCCTTCGCGCCTTCTGGGGGCGGTAAAATGGCAATACCGTACGTCGTCTGCAGAATAGACGTTCTCGCCCATTTCGGGGCGTTCTTTAATCGAACGCCCGCGCGATTCGCGAGAAACTTGGACTTGTTGTTGTTGTTTGATTCCTCTTTTTTCACCTTTTCTCGTTCTTGGCGTAAATTCAAAATGTACTTTTCATAATCCACTCGGTAACATTTCAAGCACAACGTGTCTCCGTTCGCGCCCTCGTAATAATTCCTCGGATTTTGCGTCTTAGCATCGGTATTATCTTCCTCTCCGCGCTCGCTCTCTTCGTCGCACCTCGCGCAATTCGACCTCGCCGCGTACTCTTGCGTTGCTTTCTTCAAAGTCTCCACGTGACAGTCCTCGCACGTCAACGTGATTACCGTCCCTATCACTTCGTTCGTTTTCCTCCCTCGCGCGTCCGTCGCGCGATTCTCTACTTCATGCTCGTGCCATCTCGTACTTCTCGTCGCGTCGCAGTTCTCACACGCTCTCGCCCCTCCATCCGCGCTTCCGTCGTTATCGATGCAATCGTCCTCGCTCTCGTCCGAGTCGTCCATAATCTCCTCAAAACTCATATTCATCAAATCTTCGTTCACGGACTCTTGCGCGTTGCCCGAATCTCCATCCGTGCTGATGTTGTTGTTGTTATTATTATTATTATTATTGATAGTATTCAATTGCCGATGCTGCTGTTGTTGCTGTTGCTTTATCATGTGCACTTTCTGTTGCTCTAACATCAAAACCTGCTTCCGCGCCGCCATCTTCCTCGCCCTTCGCGACTGGTGCAGTTGCGCTCGCGCGTCGCCTCTGCGTTGCGCCCCCCTTTGAACCCCCCTTTCAATCCGCTCCAAAATCCTCCCGGTTTTCGGATCCACCTTGGCGCCAATCTCTTTCGGCATCGCGTTCAGAACGTCTTTTTTAAACGACTCCTGTATCGCGTGTTCTTTTTCTTTTTGCTCTTTTATGCACTGGTTCAAGTGCTCTTGCGTGATGTGGTAATCCTCCTCAACATCATCATCCTCGTCGACAAAAGCACCGTTACCACGACCATTACTCCCAATCCGTAAACTCCTCTCGTTCCTCCTCTTCAAATTCAAGGCGCATCGTCTTTGCACCTCCACTTGCGCGCTCAACTCCCAGGGTAAGCGACGGAATTCGCAATCCGCTCTTTGGCACGACGTGTGGACGCGACACTTTGAATCATTCAAAGTAACCCCACGCTTCGCGGCGCTCACATCGGGGTCCAACGCGAAGACAGTCCTCGTCGCTACGGCTTTTTCTGTTGCCGTGGTGGTGGTGGTGTTGTTGCGAGTCGTAGTGGTCGTATTTTGCGGGAGTACTACCCCTGGTGGGCACAAAAGGACTCGACGATGATCATCCTCCGCGGGGGTGGTCGTCATCCTCCTCTCTTTCTCCCTTGCGTTTTCTGTCGTTTTTGGTCTCCTTTTTTCAAATTTTTTTCAAATTTTTCATCATTTTCAAAGAAACGCTTAAAATTTCGGATCTCATTAAAAAAAAAACATCAGATACAAATATATAACACGCACACCGCTTTGCGCTGCTGTCGTTGTTGTTGCCGTTTGGAGGAGGAGGAGGAGGAATAATAGTAGTGGTATCATCAAATAATGGCGGTGTTGGAAGAAATCCCCAACGCGTCGACGAACACCACCGGCACTCATTTCGACCAGATGACGACGGAAGCGTTGAAACGAGAGGTGGAACGATTGGAACAAGAATTGAAGCGACAAGATCAGCAGGAGAAGTTAAACTCGATGAAACAAAACGCGGTTCAGAAACGGTTCCAAGAGGCGAGAGAATTAGCGATGGAGGCGAAGTTTCGCCCGGCACGATTGAGGACGGAGATGAAAGACGAGGAGATCGAGGAGAGAGGGAAAGGCGTGGTGTTTGGGGAGATCGATGCGACCGACGAGAAGAATATGGAAGAGCTGGAAAAGCAAGGCGTGGCGATGGAAGACGTGGTAACTTTACCGCCACAGTGGCAACCGACGGATAAACCGGCGCAGTATATTCCAGAGAACGAGTTGAAGTATACCAACGGAGACGTGTATAAAGGCGAAACCGTCGATCAGATTCGACACGGGAAAGGGATACATCAGTGTTCCAACGGCGACGTGTACGACGGGAACTGGTCGGAGGATAAACGACACGGACTCGGGACGATTACGTTTACGAGCGGGATGACCTATACCGGGGACTGGGTGGACGATAAAACTTGCGGATACGGGAAGTGCACGTATGCCAACGGGGACGTGTTTGAAGGCGAGTGGAAGAACGATCATCGATGGGGGTGGGGGAAGCACGAGTGGCGATCGAGCACGGGCGATATCTACGAAGGCGAATGGTTCGACGATATTCCCGAAGGTGAAGGGATAATGGTGCACATGGAAGACGGCAAAGAACAAGCGACGTTCCAAGGCTCGTTTTTGAACGGGTTTAGGAAACACGGGACGTATTCGACGAAAGATGGGACGGTGGAGTACGTCGGCTCGTTCGCCGAAGGGGATTTGCGACACGGGAAGGGGATTTTCTTCGCGCGCGGGTATTACAAGTACGACGGCGATTGGAAGTTGGATAAACGAGACGGGAAGGGAAAGTGCAGTTACGACAACGGAGCTGGGGAGTACGACGGGGGGTGGAAAGACGACATGCGACACGGGAAAGGTATCATGTTTATACCGAACGAGTACGAATACGACGGCGCGTGGAAGGAGGATCGCGAAGAAGGGAAAGGCACGGCAAAGTATTTGAAAACGAACGAGAAATACGTCGGTGCGTTTAAAGATGGCGCTCCGAGTGGCTATGGGAAACGATTATATAGCGACGGAAGTATCTACGAAGGCGAATTCGAATACGGCGTGAGATCTGGTCGCGGCGCGTTTACGAACAAAGAAGACGGGTCGAAATACAGAGGTGAGTGGAAAGGCGATAAGAAGAACGGGTACGGAGCGTGTCAATTTAGCGACGGCACTGTTTTCAGAGGGGAGTGGAAAGACGATTCATGGGTGCAATCGACCGCGTGCCCGAAGAAGACGAAAGTCTTCGGCAACGGCATCGTGTCCGCCGTGGCGGGCGCCAACGCCACGTTCGGCATCGAGGCGAGAGACGAACTGAACAACAAAAGGTTATCCGGAGGAGACATTTTTCGCGTGGTATTGACGCTTATAGATGATGATGATGATGATGGCGGTGGTGGTGATAATGACGGTAATGATCAAGTTGAGAAAGTAGTGGAATACGGCGTGGTCACGGATAACGATGACGGGACGTATTCGATTAGTTACTCGTGCACCGTCGCCGGAACATACGCGTGCGATATTACCATCGGCGACGACGAACACGTCGCAAACTCACCGTACTCGAATCTTATTGTAGCTCCTGGACAAGCGCACGCGCGAAAGTGTAAGATTCGCGGTGACGGTTTGAAAGTGGCGCAACGCTTCGAAGAGGCTTCGTTCATCGTCGAGTGCCGAGATTCGAACGAAAATCTGTGTGCGTCGCCGTTAGAGAATCAAGTGCGGATTTTCGTACGCATCACCGACGCCAGCGGAAACGAAATTCAATTAGTTAAGCCAATAGGAGTGGAGGATACCGGTCGTGGAAGTTACGAAGTTCGGTACACGCCGCAAAAATCCGGATTTTACGTCGTGAACGTTTTCGAGAAGAAAAACGGCTTGAACGCGCCTACAATTTTGCTCGGGAATTCTCCGTATTCCATGCGCGTGAAGGATGCCGGTCAATTAAGCGAAGCACCACCGACAGAAAAATTACCATCGACGACGACGACAACGACGACGAACGGTAGTAAAGAAACAGAAGAAGAAGAGTTTGCGAAATTCGGCGCCGGTAACATCGCGCCACCGCCGAGGGATCTCGCGCGAGACTGGCTCGATATCGCTAGATCCGATTACATCTCCGTCGATAAGAACGATTTCGGCTTCGATTCCTCCTCTGAGGAAGAAGAAGATGAAGACGAAAAGTTTGCGCGCGAGAATCCGGACACGCCCGTCATTACAAACTTGGAAGACGTGTACAAGGTGCCAAGACTGAACAAAATGTTGGCGGAGAAACGCGCTCGAGAACAGGCGAAGAAAGTGGAAACGATGAAGAATCGTTTGGAAACGAAAGAAAAGGCGAGGCAGTTAAAAATGTTAGCCGGAGGTGAGGAGGATTCGAACGCGAAGACGACTTCGTTGGGTGGTTTGGACTAAGAGGAAAAGATGAAGATGTGATGGCTTCCCCTAATTTTCGTACTACGATATGACTCTTTCTCTTCTAAATTACACGGTATTAAATTTTACAAACGACAACACCTCTGCGCTAATATTTGGCCTAATTGATTTTCTATTGTTCCTCCTCTTCCTCTTCTTCGTTGAAGCTCAAAACGCCACCATCGTTTTTCTTCTTGCTCTTTTTCTTCTCCTTCGCGTTGCCGTCGATTCTATTCTTTCGCTTCTTCGCTCCGCCAATCTCTTTCGTCTCTTTTTTAGCTCCCACTGATGATGCCTTTACCGACGACGACGACGCGTTACTCTTAAACTTGAACAACCCATTTTCAATCGCTTTTTGTTCCTGTTTTTGTGCCTTGTTCATTTTATCCTTCAAATCATCATTCAATGGGTCTAGTTTAAACGCTCTCGCGTACGCTTTGGCGTGCGTGGTCAAATCATCCAAAGCCAAACTCGCGACTGCTAATCTCACCCATCCTTTCGCCCACTCCCCTCGAGACCTCTCTATGCTTTCCAGCGCGTCTCTCTTTGCCAACTCAAACTGTCCTAACTTCACGTACGCCGCCGAGCGATTAGAGTAATAGATGTGCGAGTTATCCTCCGCCGCGGAGATGACCGCTCCCGCTTTTTCTCGCAACGCGATGCACTTCGTAAACATATCCGCCGCCCGTTCGTACTCTCCGTTCTGAAAGCATCTATTCCCGCTACCTTTTAAAGTTAAACATTGCTCTTCTATCGATTCTTTCGTGTTGTTTTCTTCTTTGCTCGTCATTGGGGTCGTCCCGAAGCCTCTCCTGCGTTCTCCCAACAAGTCTTCCTCCTCGTCTCCAATACCTCGCAATTCCTCCTCCTCGCGGGGACGAACAATCGCGTTCCCGACGAGCAAATCCGCGTGTTTCTCTAAAAATTTCGGCACCACTCGTTCGTATTTCAAGTTCGTTCCTTTTACGCCACCGCCGCCTTCGCCTCCGCCTTTGAATCCTCCTCCTCCTCCTCCAAATCCGGATGCATTCTTTCCCCGACTGGATGCATCCTCAGACGCTTCGAATCCTCCGTATTGGTCTTCCAATTGGTGCGTTTTCTTTCCGCCTCTCGCCATTTTTTATGTATATATGCACGCACGCGTCTTCTGAGATGGTGGTTCGTGCGAATTTTGCGTTTACCTGCGTGTGTGTGTGTGTATAAATCAGCGCTTAAGAGTGTCGCATTCTGTCGTTTATCCAATTCCAATTCAGTCAAAACACCGCACAATAACAACCAAAATGGATGTCTTCGACGACACTCTGGGGTTGAAAAACATCCCGCGCTCACCTCAATACAACAATAATAACACCGAGCATCCGAACGACTGCGTCCTGTGCTTTTGCGGCCTCCCAGGGAGCGGGAAAACGACGGTATCTCTCGAATTGCAAAAACTCTGCAACCTCCACGGGATACCGAACGCGCGGATACGATTCGATGAATACGAGAAGAAAGAATACGAGAAGTTAGATACTGGTGAGAATACGACTCAGTTGAAGGGTATGAAAAAGAAGTTTGAACCGGAAAGTTGGAAACGCGCGAGGGATGCGTGCTTTCGCGCGGTGAGAGATGCGTTGGATGATGCTGACGATGGAAACGAAGGAGGAGCTTCAGGCGCGTTGGTTATCCTAGACGATACGATGCACTATAAATCGATGCGACGAGAGGCGTATCGATACGCGAGAGAGTTTCGAGCGGCGTTTATAGTCGTTCACGTGGACGTGAGCGAGGAGGAGTGTTGGATGAGGAATAGTAGGAGAGACGACGGGGACGTGTTGAAAGTGCCGCGAGAGGCGTTCGAGAGGTTGGCGGCGGCGTTCGATCGGCCGGGGAAAGGCGGGTACGACGCGGACGAGGCGTTCGATAAGAATTATATGGTGGTGAAGCCACCGAAGAAGGGAAGTGGTGGTGGTAGTGGTAGCAGTAATAATACTAGTAGTAGCAACATCGAAGAAGAAGAAAAGGAATACGCGGCGTTCTGCCAATCGCTCCTGGACGAAATCTACGCTCGATGGCTCACCGACGAAACGCCTCGACGCAAAGACGAGCTCGATTTACTCAAACTCAAACGCGAACGCTCCGCCACCGATCGCGTCATCACCGCCGCCAACACAGTCCACGACGTCGACGTCCAAACGAGGAAACTCACGACCGAGTTTATGAAAAAAATCTCCCTCTCTTCTTCCTCAAAATCTGGAGCGGCGGCTCCGTCGTCCAAGGTCCTCGCCGAACGCGTTCGCCGAGCGCGTCTCGACGCGCTCAACCTCTGTCGAGAAGAGACGAAATTTGACGCCAGAAAAGACCAACACGTCGTTAAAGAAGAGAATAATAACGATGATGATGATGCAGAAAAGTATATCGGTTTGTTTCGGGAGATGTTGAAGAACATCGAGAGTAGCGCCGTAGAGAATAACTTTGAGTAGTCCTTTGTTTTAAGACGATTAATCTTCACTTTTTAACAAAAGAAATTGAATCGCAAAAGAACACAACTTAACAAACACAACACCATGGTCTTCTTCGTCCCTAGATTCGCGATGCTGACGACGCTTTTCGCGATGACGGTATCACCGCCTTCGCTTTTTGGTCGCAATGGCTTGAGCGAAAACGTATTTGTCGAAGCCATTCGAGTTCCCGATTTCACTTCCGGAATGAAATCGAAATTTTCCACGCTCGCGCCCCGCGCGTTTACCAAGAAGAACAAAGACGAAGACGCGCTCGATGCGGCGTACGTGGACGAGAAAATTGTCGGGTGGGACGCCGTGAGCAACCAACCGATCTACGACGAGAATTGGAACTCGAATAAACAGCTGTTGGAAAAGTATAATCCAGGGAGCACGGAGCGAGCGGATCTGCCGTCGTACGCGCACGTCCCATCGAAAGAAGAGGAGCAAGATTGGCTGTACAAAGGGAGCGAAAACGCGGAATTGATGAAAGAGTACGAGCGACGGAAAAAAGTCACGGAGGCACCCCCAGCGCCGATTTTACAAGGCGAGACGACGAAATCAGTGGACGAAGCGTTGTTATCGGGGATGTCGCCGGAAGAGCGAGGGAAGATGGATAAGAGTTTAACCGCGTTTCAACGGAAGGTGATGAACGCGATGTTGGGCGGAAGTCAAGCGGGATCGGACGATTGTAACGTGGATGCGGTCAAGGCGGGGTTTTTGACAGATCGACAAATGCGGCATTTGAAAGAGGATAAGGCGAAAATAGGGAAGGATTCGTTCGTACACGCGGCTGGGAAATTGTCTAAAGGAGCGCACTTACAGAGAAAGTTGGAGTCGGACGAGGAAATGCGAGCGTGCGTGGACGCGGTCGTGGTAAACGACATGTGCGATCGAGCGGCGGCGGGCGCGTATTTGAATAAAGTTTTGAGACAAGCCGAAGGCATGTGGAAGAAGATGCAAGGCACATCAATCAGAGATCACGCGAGATACGAACCGTTGAACGAAAAAGCGGTGTTAGCCAGAGACCGGTGGGGAGCGGCGAAGAAGTGCGTGGACGTGATGATGCCCGGGTATTGGAGAGAAACTGTGGCGAGCGAAAAATATAGAAAGAGAGAAGAAGGTATTTCGGAAGCCTCGAGAGTGTTCAAGGCGATGGGCGGTATGGAGAAAGGTAAAGTCAAAATTAACGGCAAGAAGATACACACGTGATCGATCGCGCGTCTCTTTCGCGTTATTATATTATAAATTGAACGCAACACAACAATTTAATTTGGACTACATGTACGTATAACTACAAAGCATTATTAACCCCGCCAAATATACTATAGTCTCTTAGTATCCGCTCGGATGCTTCTTCCTCCATTTCCACGCGTGCCCAAGACTCTCTTCTAAATCCACGTACCTGGCTTTCCACCCCAACTCTTCTTCGATTTTATCGACATTCGCGTACACTTCGGCGTAATCTCCCGGCCTCGCTTCTTTCTGCTCCACCACTTTAATGGGCACTTTCGTCACTTTTTTACACGCGTCCACGAATTCCTTCACGCTCACGCCTCTCCCCGTCCCGACGTTGTATAAGCTCGGTGGGTTTGCCGTCGCTTTCTCCATGGCTAAAATATGCGCGTCGATTAAATCCGTCACGTGAATAAAATCTCTCACGCACGTCCCGTCTCTCGTATCGTGGTTCGTCCCCATCACGAGTAAGTGTTCGATGCTTCCTAAAGCCGCGTCAAAGCACGCGCCGGAAATTCTCCCGTGTTTTCTCAACTCCGGTCTCGGATACTCCCCCAATCGTCCTTTCGGATCGGATCCAAATACGTTAAAATACCTCAAAATCACCGCTCTAAACTCTGGATTCGCAAACGCGTAATCCCTAATCGCCTCCTCCGCGAACAATTTCGACTTCCCGTACGGATTAATCGGCACCGTCGGCGTTTTCTCGGTAATCGGTAGTACGTCTGGATTCCCGTACGTCGCGCACGTGCTCGAATAAATCAACTCGTTCACTTTAAACCTATCCATCGCTTGTAACAACGTCGCCGTGTTACTCGTCACGTTTTTATAATACTTGTTCGGATCCGCCATGCTCTCGCCGACGTACGCCACCGCGGCAAAATGAATCACCTTATCCACTTTCGGTTTCGTCTCAAACGCCGCGTTTAACACGTCCACGTCCGCTAAATCTCCGTGTATTACTCTCAGCGACCTTTTTGGTTTCTTTAGCTTCGAGATTTCCTTCGTCAGCGCTCGCAACGCGCCTTCGTTCCCTCGAGACAAGTTATCCACGATCGTCACCACGTGTCCTTCCTCGATGAGTTTTAAGGTCCCGTGCGAGCCGATAAACCCGGCGCCGCCGGTGACTAAAACGTGCGATTTCGCAGAGTCGGTTGGTTTTAGAACTGTTTTCGACGCTTCGTGTTTGTAGTGATGATATTTGTGACGCGCGTTCCGCGAAGAATCGATCGTCCCATCCCGGGGGAAACCATCCCCATCGCCAGCGGGGAAGTCCCTTCGCATCATCGTTTTCCCAAAGTACAGCGCAGACGTAAAAAGCACCGCCAGCACGAACAAAACGCGCGCGTGCCCAGTTGAGTTGTTCGCGTTGAACAACGATTGCCACCACCCCTCTCGGTCGCGAGACGTCATCATCTCGCGTATTCTGTTCCGTATGTTTGTCTGCCTTCGAGGCAAATCCGTCGCCGGGTGCGTGCCTTCCTCCTCCGCTCTCCTCGCGGTTGTGTTCTCGTGAAAACGCGGAGATTGGCCACGCGCTCGCAAGTTTTGCATGTACTGCTGCGACTGCTATGACTACTGCTACTACTGCGCGTGTGCGTGAGAGAGAGAGAGACTGCCGCGTCCGCGAGAGCAGCGCACGAGTGGCGACTTCTTGTGGTGCTTTTCCCCCAAACTTCAAGGGAAAAGGTCTACACATCTTCTCACTTGCGCGCGCAAAAAGAAGCGGGGGTCGCTTTTGTTCTCTCGTCTTTTGCGCGAAAGAGCAGCGCGATACTCTCTCTGTGTATTTTTCTCGCGGGGCACTTTCAAAGTCATCGGAAGAGTACAACATCTCATCCGTCATGGGCGCGAAACAATCATCTCAGGACGACGCCGGTCGAGAAAACCTCGACGCGCTGAAGGAAGAAATCGAACGATTGCGAAAAGCTTTATCCGAGGAAGAAGAAGAGAGGAAGAAGACCACCAGAGAAGAAGACAAAAAGACGAGCAAAACGACTTTGAGCGCGACTACTCTTCAGGTCGACGATCGAGAGTTGGAGAAACGCTTGCTGTTACAAACGCAGAGCGATGGCGAAGTCGATTCCGCGTCGTTCGCCTCGCAACACGAAGTCGATCCGAAACGCATCGTTGGCATCATCAAATCTTTAGCCGCATCGAACGTGGTCGTCTTCTCGGAAACAGACAAGAATACGCTGAATTTAACGGAAGAGGCGATGAGTTTTATCGAAAATGGGAGTCCAGAAGCGAGAGCGTTCGATTTCGTGAAGAGTAAAGGCAAGAACGGCGTCTCTTTACCGGAGTTTAAGAAGCTGGAGAAGACGATATCGGAGGTTGGGTTTAAGCAAGCGATGCAGCAAAAATGGTTGGCGATGGATAAAGCGACGAATTCAGTCGTCGCGAAAGTGGAGGAGATTACGGATACGTGTCGAACGTATTTGAGGATGATTAAAGAGGGGAAGAAAGAGGAAGTGCCTGCGAAAGAGTTGGACGCGTTGATAAAGAAGAGAAAGTTGGCAAAGGTGGAGACGTGGAAGGAATACGCGGTGAAACGAGGGCCGGAGTTCGCGTTGGAGAGGAAAAAGTTGGAACACGATTTGACGAAGGAGATGCTGGCGAACGGGGCGTGGAAGACGGCGACGTTTAAAGAGTACACTTTAGTCCCTGGAGCTGGGAACATCCCAGCGAGTGGTCACGTTCACCCGTTGTTGAAAGTGAGAAGGGCGTTTCGCGAGATTTTCTTACAGCTCGGGTTTAGCGAGATGCCGACGAACAACTTCGTCGAGTCTGGGTTTTGGAACTTTGATACGTTGATTCAACCTCAACAGCATCCAGCGAGAGATGCGCACGATACGTTTTTCATGAAGACGCCGGCTAAGGCGAACTTTGCGCCGGAAGAATACGTCGAGAAAGTGAAGAAAATGCACGAAGTCGGCGGTCACGGATCGGTTGGTCATAACTACGCGTGGAAGAGAGAAGAAGCGGATAAGAACATTTTGAGAACGCATACCACGGCAGTATCGGCGAGAATGTTGCACAAATTAGCAGAGGATGGGTTTAAGCCGTGTAAACTGTTTAGCATTGATCGCGTGTTCAGGAACGAAGCGGTGGACCGAACGCACTTGGCGGAGTTTCACCAAGTGGAAGGGGTTGTCTGCGATAAAGGATTGACTTTAGGAGATTTGATTGGGGTGATTAGGCAGTTTTTCGCGCAGTTGGGAATGACGCAAGTGAGGTTTAAACCCGCGTTTAATCCGTACACGGAGCCGAGTATGGAGATTTTCGCGTTTCACCCGATGTTGGGCAAGTGGGTCGAAGTCGGAAACTCAGGAATGTTCAGACCGGAAATGTTGTTGCCGATGGGTTTGCCAGAAGATGTCAGCGTAATCGCGTGGGGTTTAAGTTTAGAACGACCGACGATGATCATGTTCGGAATTGACAACATTCGCGATTTATTCGGGAGCAAGATGCAGTTGCAATCGGTCAAGAATAACCAGTTGTGTCCGCTCGGCTTGGAAAAGTAAACATTTGTTATACATACTAATCTTACATATGATCACTCCTCTAACTTACTGTACTAGATGCGTGCATACTATGCGCTATTGCGTTGATGACTATACGCGAACTTCCTTCGTCTCTTTACTATTATAAGCTACCTACCTTACGCGACTTTTTTGCCCAGAGTCTCTTTCAATTCGATCCATCTCGAGAAGAAATCCGTCGAGCGATTCGACTGGTGCCAAAACGACGCGCCGATAAAATCTTCGTTTCGAATCGTCCGTAAGTTTTCGCACTTATTGGAAATTGCTTCGAGTATTGGAGGAATCGTTTTCTCTTTATTGAAGAGTTCGTTTCGTAGCTCGACGCCGCGTTTGGACTGTTTCGTCCAAAGCGATTCGTTCGTAAACGAGTCCACGGCTGCAGTCGCAAACGCCGCCGGAGTCACGCAATCAAACGTACCGCCCCAGTTGGCTTTGATGGCATCCATGTTATCGCATCCATTCTCAAAAATACCTGGAACCCCGATACCTTCGCCACCAATCGGTGTCGTGATAACCGGCGTGCCGTATTTGAACGCCTCGATAATTTTCCCCTTAATCCCTGCCCCGAATCGCAACGGCGCAAGTAACACTTTCGCCGTTGATAACGTTTCGCCAATATCTTTGCAAAAACCTTTGACAAAGAAGCCGTTCTTCGCGTCGTTTAATTCATCGACGTGTTTGGGTAAACACGTGGCGCCGAAAGCGTGAAATTCCGCGTTTGGCAGTTTTCCTCGAATCAGAGGCCAAATTTCTTTCTTTAAGTATCTCAACCCATCGACGTTTGGCGCGTGATTAAACGTTCCAATCGAAACGAATACATCTTTTCTATCTGCGAACGGCGTGATGATACTCTTCGTATCGATCGTTTCGAAAAACGGCGCCAAACACAACTTCTCCTTCGGTACGCCGCACGCCGCGTGCAACAGCTCCAGCTCAGCGGACGAACAGACCAACGTCAAATCCGAGCGGAAAATAGAGCTAATCTCTCTCGCAAAATCGTCATCCGTCGCTTCTGGTTTCGCGTTTATCGATCTTTCAATCACATTACTAGTATCACCACTACCACCACTACTCTCCAGACCGACGATCCTCGCCCTCTCTCGCCTCAGAGCGTGGCAATCCTGCATATCCAACACTCGCAAAGCGTCCGCGCACATCTCTCGCACCCGAAACGAATACGCTTCTTCCGCTAAAAATCGATCGAAAACGACCACGTCGATTGGATTCCTTTTCCCGCACTCCTCTAAAACAGTTTTAAACGCATCCTCGCGATTCGGTATCGCGTTCGCGTAAAATTTTACCCCTCTTTCCACCAACTGTTTGTTCACCTCCCTGTTTTCTTGCTCGTCCATTTTTGAAGCGCACGCGTAGTGCACGTCCGAAAATCCAGCTTTTAAGAAACCTTCCATCAAATCGCGCGTGCGAACGCCCGCCGCGGAGGTTTCTGGTGACAAAGGGACGAACGAGAGGAAGAGGACGGCGCCTTTTTTGCGCGCGTTGTTCACCCCCTCGTGGTTTTGGTCCGCCACCGCACCGATGGAACGACGACGAGTTGGACGATGATGACGACGATACTTCTTATCGCAAAACGACGCATTCATTCCAGAGAATGCGACGACGTGACGCATTCTTTTCACCGTCGTTGTTATTCGCATTCTCGCGGCGCGTGTGAGCGTGGTGGTGCGCATTTTATATGAATTGTGGTGTACTTGTTTCATGAAGAAAAAAGAAGCTTTTGCGGCTTTTGCGTAAGAGCGCGAAGAAGAAGAAGAAGAAGAACGCGTGGTATATAACACGATGGTGTTCATGTGCTGGTATTATATAACAACGTATGTTTATGTTTGAAATTTGTTTGTTCGTTTGTTCGTTAAAAAGCGCGAGCAGCGGTTGGATGATTCGAGGCGCGAAAAGGTCGCCCAAAAGTCACATCTCGTCGTCGTCGTCGTCGTGCTATTTATTCTTGACTCTTCTTTCGAAGCGCTTCCAACTCGCTCTCGATGGCGTCGCTCACCGGTCTTCCTTCCGGCAAAGAACCACCCCCACTTCCGCTTTTCAACCCTTTCATGGCGTTTAACTCATCCTCCACGCTCCCGGTTTCCAACATTTTAAACTGCTCTTCCAACGCGTCCGACGCGGTCAACACCCCCACGGCTTCCGCCTCCGCCTCCGCCGCTAACACTTTCTCTTCCATTCTCTCAAACGCGCTCAACGCGCTCGAAGTGCTCACGCCTTGCACCATATCCGCGACCGCTTTATTCGTCTTTGCACTCGCCGCTCGCGCTTTCAACGTGTCCTTCTTCGACTTGGCCTCCGCCATCTTCGTTTCCAACACTCTCGTATTCGCCACCAACTTCTCCACCGCTTCTTTCTGCAAGAGCAAATTTTCCTTCATCCCGTCTGCGTTCTCCTGGTACGATTTGCGTCTCGTCAACGCTTCTCTCGCTAAATCGTCGTCTCCTTTTTCAATCGCCAGCTGTGCTCGCTTGTACCAATCGTCCGCGGTCTTTTGCGCCGAGTTATATTTGTTCTCCAATTGCTTCTGCGACGCCATCACTTGCGCGGTGGCTTGCCTCATCTTGATCAAATCTCCGTTCATTTCGTTCACGGTTTGGTCCAAGATTTTTTCCGGATCCTCCGCGGCGGTGATGAGCGCGTTCGCGTAGGAGGAGATCACGCGCGTAAATCTGGAGAATAAGTTCGCCGAAACGGTCAAGGAATGCGCTGCTCTTTTAGAGTTTCTCCTTCGCTCTGGTACACCTGAAGAATCAGAATCTTCGCGATGACGACGACGGACACAAAAAGAGGAGGAAGATGAGGAGGCGTTTTTCCCGGTCATGAATCGAGACGTTCTCATCACAGATTTCGCGGATAAAAAGGCGCGCGGGTTTGACATCATCGTCATCGTCATCGTTTGCGTGCGTTTTGTTGTGCGCGTGCGTGTGTTTGTGTGCGCGTTTACCGGAGTGGAAAGTGGCGCATTTCGGAGGATAAAATGGAAGAAATGTTTCACACTTTTTACACTTACACTTACCTAAAAGAGAAGATGTCGTCGAGAGCTTTGCGACGCGCTTTGCAGCAGCGAGAGGAGGATCCGGACGGCGCGTTTGCTGCCAGCGCTGCGAAGAGGTCTTCTTTTGATTCTTCTTCTTCTTCTTCTTCGGAAGGGAACGACTCCGATTTGGACGAGGGGAGGAGGCAACCGAAGAAGAAGAACAACGAGAACGCGTTCGCGGCGTTTTTGACGATGGATGACGACGACGAAGAAGAAGAGAAAGAAGAAGACGAAGAAAAAGAAGACAAAGCGATGATGGTAAAGGTCGAGGAGACTTTTGAGAAGACAAAGCGCACGATTCAGACGAAGAAAAAGAAGAAGAAGAAGAAGAAAGAGAAAGAGGAGGAGGATGAACTCGAGGCTGCCTTGAGAGATATTGGAATAGAAGCGCCGAACGCTCGGGTACCGGACGACGAGGAGGAAAAGGAAAAGGAGGAGAAAAATAGGAAATCGAGAAAACGATGGGACGAGTTATTCGCGTGCGACGTTCGGAAATTAAAAGCGGAAGACGAACTGAGACGGATGTTTATGAGTCCGTCGTCGAATGCGGTAGGCGGAGAGTTTAGCGGTAGCGGTAGTAGTTGCGGTAGCGGCATCTTCGCGAGACCGAAGAGCGGATGGTCGAACAAGTCGCGAGCGATCGGTTTGGCGATGAAGAAGACAAAAAATCTGGAGGAGAAGTTTAGAGGCGATTTTGCCTACGAGGAGGACGTAGGGGGCGACGGTGAAGTATCGTATTATCAGTTTTCGACTGGAGCCGCGTACGAAGACGCGAACGAGTTGTTTGAGAAGGCGAGAGAAACGCACGATCCGAGAGCGATCACGCATCTTTTAATGAAGTATCCTTTACACGCGGAGTCGTTGTTGGCGATCAGCGACGTGCACATGGTCGTTGGCGATGCCGATAAAGGGTCAGACGCTATCGAGCAATGCTTGGCGGCGTTTGAGAAATCTTTTCATAAAGATTTCATCGCAGACGTGAAGAAGGGGACGGCGAGGATTCCCATCGATCCGCCCGGGAAAGCGTTCATCGACGAAGATAAAGACGAAGACGAGAGCATTTTCGACGTGATTGATGAATTGAGCGATCGTCGCGAGAAATTAGAAGAAGCCATCGAGATGTGGGACCGATCGAGAGAGAAGACGTTTTTAAAAGCGTTGTTCAAACAGACGTGTTCGTTGACTCGAAGAGGCTGTTACAACGCCGCGTTGGAGGTTTCCAAGATGCTCTTTAGCGTCGAGCCGAAAGATTACTTTTGCGTCGGCTTTATCATCGATTACGCGGCAATTCGGTCGGAGAAATTAGAGTGGTTGGAAGAGTTTCTCGCATCGCTTTTAGAACGACGAGTGTCGCCGTTCGACATGTGGTATCGACCAAATTTTTCTTACTCTTACGCCATCTGTTTGAAATTGCGAGACGAGCAGAGTAAGATAAAGTCAAACAAAGCCGACGAAGCCATGCGTCAAGCGATCATGCAACACCCGTTAGCGCTTTACTTCTTAGTCGAAAAGCTCGATTTGAAGACGCGAGACGTGGAATGGTTCGAAATTATCGAGCGCTCGAGTTACTTTGAAAAAACGACCACTTCCAACAACGCGAGCTATGAATTCGCGTGCAAACTCTTCGCGGAGAGACATCATTACTTGTGGCGACCGGAACGCATTCTGTCCTGGATGAAAGCTATCGCCCGTAGCGTCTGCGAAGAGTACGAGAGAATGAATATTATTTTGAACAGACCGACGAGTAGCGAGGAATGGAAGCACGAGGAAGAAGAGCGCGACAAAATCTACGCGGAATTGAACTCTGTGACGTGGCAAATGACGCGAAACGCAAATCTCGAAGTGAAAGAAGGAAGAAACGTCGCGAGTATGTTTTCTCACGTCTCTTTCGAGGACTACCAAGACGTCGTGAAAAGACAACTTCCCGAAGACGACGAGAATCCATTCTTGGCGCCGGCGCCACAACAACGCAACAGAAACGAAAACAACCGGCACGCCGCGATGGATGATATGAACAACAGGTTGAACAATATGAACAACAATCTCGCGCTCATCGCGGATGCGGCCGAACGATTTGCTGCCAGAGATAATAACGTCGAATGGCGAGAAAATGGAATACCGGAAGAGGAGCTCCGAAACATCGCGGAAACGCACGGCCGTGGGAACGACCCCGGCGCGATTGGAATGATGCGCGCGTTCTTCGCCACGTTATTCCGCGGCGACGAAAACAACGGCGATTTTCAAAACGATAGATTGAGAGACGCGTTGCAACGACAACAACAACATCAATAACATCAACAACGAGGAGGAAATAAGGAGGAAATTAGAATTTTAGATTGAAATGAATACAGATAGCAGCATCATAGGTACTCGCTCGCTTCGCATGAATCTCGCACATACATACGAAAATACGTCAGAAAATGAAGCACAAAACTGACGTCAACGGAGACAATGGAGAACACTCCATCGTCCCGCACATCCTCCCGCGCGGCTACCGCGCGGTGAACAAGCGAGGCACGATTCACACGACTTTACGTTTGCGAGAAACCAGCGTGCCGAAGAAACCTGGGAGGCACGTGCACAGAGAAAGAGCGTTTTATCGCGCGATTGTTCCGGACAACACGGTACGTTTTCCCCGTTAAAATGGTCTCGAATTGGATAACACACGTTTTATACCTCACACGAATACGCGCCTCTTTTATCAACTCTGACGAAATATGTCTCTCACTCTCCTCTCAGATACAAGCGACGTCGTTTCCCGACGTCCACGTGAAACGGTTCACCGATTGCGGTCGGTACCTGGTCTGTTTCAGTCGAAACTTGTGCGACGTTTTAGTCTTCCGGTATCGAGGGATATCGCGAGGGTACGAAAAATGTCGCAAGCGAGAACTGGGGAAGGAAGACGCGATGCGAGAGATTAGCAAACATTACTCGAACTTTGAGAGCTATTTTAAACTCGTATCGACGGCGAGTTTATCCGCCATGGCGCAAGCGAACGACGAATCGTTTTGTAGGGATTTTTTGTTGACGGCGAGAGGAGGGAAGTATTTAGTCGTGGCGTCGAGCACGCAGGTGGATTCGAGCGCGAATACGAATGCGAATGCGACGACAACGAATGCGGGTGTAGGTGGGAATAATAATAATAACAACAACAACAACAACAACGAGAATAGGAACAGAACGGCGGCGGCTGAAGCGGCGTCGTTATTAGAGGGACAAGAGAATGTAGATGCCATGAACGATTTGAGCGTATTCAACGCGTTGCCGACGATTGAATCGATTACGTTTCACATCATTGAAACGGAAAGCGGAGAGATTGTGGACAGTAAAATGTTCTCCAACGATTTTATGAGGTTAACGAGGAACCAATGCGCGACAATTTACAAGGACACGTCGTTAGCGATCGTCTCGTTGAAACACAAAAGTTGCACGTTTTTAGATATCAAGGAGAACGGGAAGTTGGAGGAGAAATTCACGTTAGGGTCGTACTGCGAAGCCGGGGACGAGGAAATTTTAAAGCAAATGGACGAAACGCAAGCTTTAGAGGAGAGTGCGAATAACCGGCGACGTGGTGGACGATATAACGCCGATGACCGGGAGAGTCTCACCGCTGCTGATGGCGTTCCCAACATTCGAAGAAGCTCGCGACAGGACAACAACAACAACAACAGGAGCATCACAGGCTTGACGCAAAAGCTTCTCGTTCACCGATTCCTCGATGCCTTGTGCAAGTGCGAAGTCTACGACAGCCCAGAAGAACTCCGAAACTTTCACAAAAACTTTGAAAAGTTGGCTCGATTAACCTTAGTCCACGCTCGACAGCTCGACGATTCGCTCTTGCTCTTGAAATTTGTCCCGGCGGAGGCGGTGCATCAAATTGTATTCGCGAACCAGTCGACGCATTTAGATAAACTCAGACGACGGTTTGACGATTCAACGCACAGGGCGGTGTTGACGATATACGATTTAGAGAAGAGAACATTCTTGCACGTCGTTCCGTGCTCCGCGATTGAAGCCATGAACGACGACAATCAAACGATGACTACGTTTCTGGGATCGAACAACAACGCGGGAATCGCGGCGACGCGAGCGGCACAGCCGGCGAACACGTTTGATAGCTCCTCGCCGTTTAAGAATGAAGAAGAAGAGGCGGTGTTCTTCTCTCCCACGCACGGTTTAAACATGTGGCAACGTCTAGCGGGAGGGAGGAGAGAAGACATGGCGAAATCCTTCATTCGCGACGGTATTCTCAACGCGCCGAACGAGTTGACGTTGCTAGGTAACGCCGCGAGTTTACTTTTGAACGTCGATGCGGCTTCGGATACGAGTCAAAGCCGTTCGATAAGCCCTTATTTTGATCGTAGCTTGTTTCATTACGACGAACGAAACGTCTCTGCGATGTGCGTCCCGAAACCTCGAGCGGAATTCGGCGTGAAGTTTACGCCGGTAGAACCAGAAATGGAAAACGTCCCCATCGACGGCATGGAAATCGGAACCTTGTTATCGGTAGGGAAGAGATTTACGCTCCGCGCAGCCTCTTTGGACGATACCATCTTACAATCTCGTTCAAAGAGACACTGTGCGTACGTTTTTCATCCTTCAGATCCGTTCGCGATGAGCATCATGCAAAGTTTCATGCAACCGAGTCAGATGTGTTTTCACACGCGTTTGGCGCCGGGCACCGAGAAATTCTTCGACTTTGCGCCCCACGTCGGGGAAACGAGCAGTCACGTAGCGCAACAACGATAGCAGATAATAGAAGTTATAGATAGATAGAGAAAGATGCGTGTGGTCTTTACAAAAAGAATAATAAATACAGTCGTACTTTGTTGTACAAAATCTCTCTCCTCAAACACATCACGGCGCTTGCAACACGCCGTCCACCAACTCTCTCAGCGGCATCATCTCTTCGCTACTAATCAAACTAAATTCTACCGCAAAATACACAAAATGTTTAAATATCGTGTTCAAATGTTTCTCCGCTTGCAACGCGCAAATAATCTTGAAGTGCGAGTGGTACAAATGCGCGTACACTCGAAACAACCTCGCCGCGATTTTCTTCACCCTCTTCTTAAAATCCCGCGGGAACGCGTCGCCTTGCTTCTTCGGGAATATCTTCTCGTCGTCGATTTGCTTCTCCACCCATCTGAACAGATACCCGCAATACACCGGCGCAGAACACTCCATCGGTTTCATAACTTCCTCCCCGTCCATCCATCGGTACTCAAACTTCGGCCCGGCGCACATCGTCGGACACGTCTTCTCCGTGCAGTGTTCCGTGTTGACCACGTCGTAGAGGAAAACCAGCGCGTTAAAAAAATCAACCACGTTCACCGCGATCCATTCGAGTTCGTCTTCACCTTTCGGTAATTTCACCGCGTCGCGTAACGACCCGTTATTTCCTAACGTCGAGTTGATGTGCGCTTGCAATTCGATGCCTTTTTGCCCGACCGGGATTGGTTTCTTCCGGAACGTCGATTGGATGTTGTTCGTCTGGTGGCTGGTGTTCCCCGTCGCGCTACCGTTTCCCGATGATTGAGCGGAAGCACCAGCAGAGGAGGCAGATAAAAAGGAGGACTTCTTGGACAAAACGTTGTTGTTCGACGTTTTCGCGGTGGTGTCCTCGCTTTTATTGGAGCTGCCACCGCCTCTCTTGCTGGACGAGCCGAACGAGAACATGTGTGAGTGAGATTTTGTGTGTGTTTTTGTCGAGCGAAAAGGCAGTCGTTTTACTTTATTTACACATTTTTTATAGGCAACGCTTCACGCATCTCAATCTATACATCATACCTTCTGAATACTATCTTCGTTATGATATAGCATTTCATCATTTGAGCTGTTTATTGACTGAATTCATCTTCTTTTTCCCTCGGCCGACTCGGTAGTCGACGTCTTTCTGGAGGAACACGTAGACGCAGTCGTCGACGCCGGAGCGGAAGGAGAGCATTTCGAGGTCGAGGTAGGAGACGACGAGAGATTGGTAGGTGGCGAGTTCGTTTTCGTCGAAGAGTTCGTTTTCGTCGGCGTCTTCTTCTCCTTCGTCGGCGTCGTTGGCGGCTTTTTTGTTGCGCTTCATCTTAGTCTTATTCTTCTTCTTACCGCCGCCGCCGATGGGGATGAAGCCGAACAATTTCGTTTTCGGCGGCGAGAGGGCGAGCGCGTTCGTGCTCAAGACGGTCAACTCTCCGGTCTCGGAACTTTGCGGCCAGGAGCGGAGTATTTCGTAGCGCATCTTATTTTTCGGTTTCTTGTCGTCCTCGATTTTGATTAAATCGTCGTCGTTGGCAAACACGTCGACGGCGAAATCAATGGTGCCTTCGCTCCGTTTGTTCCGCGTACCGAATATTCCGCGTCTTTTTCCAACTCTGAGAAGGTCGGTGTCGTTAGTGAAAGCGAGCGACCACTGGCCGTTGATAAGAGTGCTTCGCGTGGGCGTTTTCGTGTTGTTCATGGCTTCGAGTTTACGCAAGGTCACTTTAAAGTCTTCGAGTTGTTCTTCGGTGACGTCTCCGTTGCGACCGGAGTCTAAATTAAGCGCTTTCTTGATGACTTCTGCTTTGAGCGCGGCGATTTCGGCGTTACGTTGCATCATTCTAGCTTCTGGAGAGGTGAGCGTTTGGACCGTTTTCAACGCCGAAGCCGCAAACGCCGCGAGGAAGTTGTTGTTGTTTTCAGCGCCCGACGCCGCGGGAGTCTTTTCCTTTTCTTTCTCTTTAAGTTGCTTCTCGTCCTTCCACGCGACGGAGTTATCCTCGCTTTTAATCGGTTCTTTCCACGCCGCCTTCACTTCCGATTCTGTCTTTTCTTCTTTCACGACCGATTTCTTCTCTGCCTTCGTCTTCTTAAAGCTCGCGGAGGCGGACTTATAGCTCTTCACGCCTTTCGTCGCCGGCGGCGATTTCTTTGGAGTTGCGGTTGGGAGCGAAAACTCTGGCTCTTCCAACATCGGTTCGATCAACGCGGACGAAGGCGCAGCAGTTGATGTCGTCGCCTTCGGTGTCGGTGTCGGTGGCGATGAAGCAGCGGCAGCAGCGGCTAATCTCCCAGCCTCTGCCAACTTTCTCTTTTCAAACTCCAAGCCTCTCTGAAGTTGCGCCAGGCGCTCAGTTAATTCCGCCGCTTTTGGTTCTAACGCCTCGCACTCTTCGCCTTTGCAGTCGTCCAAACTCGATGAAACACGTTCTGCTTCCAATATGGCCGCTTTCGAGGCACTTTCGGCAGCGCGAACGGCAGCTTTCGCCGCTAATTTTTTCTTTGCCGCCGAGGCTTCGTCGCTTTTACTTTCGTCGCTCAAGCGCTTGGCGTTTTCGGCATCCATCTCCGCGCGTCTTTGCGCGAGGTCCGCGCTTCCTCCTCCTTGCGCGGCACGCACAGATTTCACGACGGGTTTGACGACGGTTTTCATGATTTTCTCTTCGAATTCTTTCTTATCGAACTTTTCGATTTCAGCTTTGACTTTTGAGATGGTTTCCGAAAGGTTCGCTCTCGCGAATTCAGTCGCCTCTTTCGTGACGATTTTGAATTCGCTGCTTTTCTTTGTCATCGACGGTTTCTTTTTAGCTACGTTTGCTGTTGGTACTGTTTCTGCTACTTGTGTTTTCGCCATTTGCGGTGGTGATACATATTTTCCTTCTTCCTCTTTGTTTTCTTCGTACTCGTCGGCGGCGGCGAAAACAAACTTTTCGATGGCCTCCCCGACAGCTCCTTCCTCGTTCGTCGCGTTCGTGGTAAACGTCGCCACTTTCTTTACGCTATCCTTCGCGTTCGCAACCGCTACGCTCGTTCCCGCCATTTTCAGTAAATCCAAATCATTCTCGGCGTCTCCAATGGCTAATACATTTTCCATCTCGACGTTCAAAATCCTCTCGCACGCGCGCTTCACCGCGGCGCCTTTCGAAGCGCCCTTCGGCAAAAACTCTAACATACCATCAACAGCCACGGTCATATCGACGTCGTAATTTCCCAACATTTTTTCCGCTTCCTCGCGAAACCGCGCAAAGTTTTCATATTTACTCCCGTTCGTCTCTTCGTCCCAAAATAAAATCATCTTGTTCGGTTTCTTTTCGTACAATGACAACTTTGGCACAGATATCGGCTCAGCTTCGCCGTACTTCATCACCAAATCCGTCTGCGCGTCTCTCTTCTCGCAAACAATCTTCTCCTCGCAAAACGCGACGACTGAAATACCGCGAATGCGACAGTACCCGCAAATCGCCTCCGCGGCGATCGCCGGCAACGTCAACGACTCCAACACGTTCCCAAGACCATCGTACGTGACTGTCCCTTGCACAAACACGCCCGGAACGCCTTCGTCTTGGTTCAACTCCGAGAACAATTTCTCCGCCCACGGCCCTCGAGTTTTCCCAGTCGCGATCATCGTCGGCACTTTCCTCTCCACAAGCGCTTTTTTAATCATCGCTTCCGTTGTCCCGGTCAAACTAAAACCATCCGCGTTTGTGACTAACGTTCCGTCCACGTCCGAACAGATGACTTTGACGACTTTAAAGTTCTTTTTCTTCGTAAACATCTTCGCATTATTCGTAGTATTCAAAGTCGCATCAACATCAACATTTTCATCATCATCGCTCGAACCACTACTCCTCGCGACGACGTCCGAGGACGATATCACCGCGTTCACGAGAACACCAAAACCTCTTCTCCCACTCAGCTTCTTCTTCTTTAACTTCTTCTTCTTCGTGCAAAAAACGCATGACGACGCAAAGCCAGCGTCACCACCACGACGTTTCAAAACCGGCTGCAGATTCCCATCATCATCTTTGCGAGAAGAAACAGAGACAGAAGACCAATTCTTCTTCAAACGAGAACGGCGACTTTGATACATCCGAGAAGAAGAACAACACCTACTCTCGATCATCTGCTGGGGGGAGAGCGACACAGAAACCGAAGAAAACGACATGTTTATTCAAAGTTTCTCTCAAGTATTTGCTTTAAAATTCCGTAGACTCAAAGTTCCAATTACTCGCTCGATCCGTACTCAAACAGTTCCAATTCTCCTCGAATGACTCGCGGTGATCCGTACTCAAACTCTACTCGCGATTCCAGATGCAGAGTATACACGAATGGCGCGACTTAAACCCCAGAAAACACGGAGGGTATTCCTCTATAAATGAGGGAAACTGAAGGAAAATGTGTGGCCATTTTTAACGTGAAATTTAGGGTTTATAAATTTCGTGGCTTGCAAAGCACTCGAGATACTCTTCTTCTTTGTTGTACTCCTTTCTTTGCGAAAAGAGTACTACGTGCGTATTTAGACGGCGACGAACATATTTCTTCTAAGAAATGATGATGCTGATGCTATTTTACTTCTCCAAATCCTCCTCCTTTTTCGAAACTCGTGTCTTTCGAAACTCTCTTCGAAAAGTCTCCGAGAACAGATACAAGATAGGCCATCGGAGCGCGAGCTTTTCCTTCTCTTCCTCCTTGAAATTCGTAAGCGAGAAGTTTCGCGCGAACATTTTCTTCTCTTTAAAATACGCGAAAGTCGTCCCGCACAAAACGAAGGCGAAACCGACGAGCGCGTACCCGTTCTGCAGAACGCTTCCCGTCCTCGCACCGGAAAGCCCCGGCGGGGGCCCTCCGTACGTCGTCACCGATTCCACGTAGTGGAAGTTACTGTACGAGTTTTCACCGCGACGTTCTTTCCGAATCTCTCTCTTCTTTTCGACCGTTCTGTTGCTCGGAAGAGATGGTCCCAAATCCTCGCGAGCGTCGTTTCCTCTTCCTCCTCCTTCTTCTTCGAACATCGTCATCCTTTTTCGAGCGTTGAGAAGCTCCCGGTCGATCGACGCGAACTCTTCCTCCAAGTGACTCAAAAATCCACCTCCTAAAAACTCTTCTCCTCTCGGGGCATTCCGACTCCTCGTATTCCTCGTGTTTTGCATCCTCGTCGTGGTGTGAGTGTTATTACTATTACTACTGCTACTACACACCGCCTGGTTCCTGTTTTGACTCCTCCTCGTGGTGTGAGTAGTACTCCTACTCCTACTCCTAAACACCGCCTGGACGGAGCATTTTGACGCTTTAATGGGGAAAGATGATTTTGACTTTGACGATGACGATGCCGTTCGACAACAGAAGAGAGAAGGGGAGGAGGACATGTTGCAGCAGTATTCGCTCGTTTTGGTGGTGGTGGTGAGACGAGCGCTTTTACTGCGAAAGAGCGAACGAAAGAAAGCTTTTGACTCTTTGGGGATGAAAAGTGAGGAAATCTTCACTCGAATGCACTAATGCGAAACGACGACGACGACGAACAGAGAACAAACACAATGTCCAGTCTGACGTCGTTCCTCCATCAGAAAGGCGTGAACATAAACGCTTTATTCAACAACGCTCCTCCTCCTCCTGACGATCAAAACGATATCGAATCCTCTGCACTCGTGGAAACCATCCACGCGCGTTCCAAACGGTTCGTTGCCCAAATGTCCCCGCACATAGACGCCATCGAAACGAACGTGAGAGAGATGACATCAAAAGCGAGAGGCGTGCGCATGACAAATGCGCTCGAGTTACACGCCTTGATTGATTCTTGTTCTTTTTCTGAGCGTTCTTCGTCTCAAACGAGCGAGGAAATGGAAGAGAAAGACGAGAGGGATGTGCATGCAAAGGAGGTGGAAGCGTTGAGAGGCGAGATCGAGCGCATGGTGGAATCGAAAGAAATAGAAGGAAAGAAGGAGGAAGAAAGGAAAGAGAAAGAGAGGAAAGAGAGGCGGGAGAGAGAGTTACGAGAGGCGATGATGTTTAGGAAAGAATAATGATATATATAGGAGAGAAGTAGAGCACACGTAGTAGTAGTCTAAATTCTAGTATTCGCATCACAACCGCTACATGTAGTAGTAGTAGTAGTAGTAAACGCTGCTTTTCTTGCTAATGATGAACTCTTCTAATGAACTATCGGGCGACAATATTCGCCCTTTAATGCGATGTGACCTTCGGTCAACCCGGCGTTTCGATCGATTTTCTCGCTCGCTCGTTTCGTGTGAAACGGCAACAACCAGCTAAAAACGTTATCGCCGAAAATCTCCTTAAAATTTCCCCACCGTCCTTTGTCGTACTTCCACGGCAACGTTTTCTTCTTCTCGTACATTTCAATCGTCGTCATGTTGGCTAAGACTAAGTTTCCGTGCATGACGATGAAGCCTAAAAGAGACGCCGCGAACGCGACGTTCATGACAAACGCGACAAAGACGAGCGTCATGGCGCCGCCGTGTTGCCTCAACTCGTCTCTCTCTTGCGGCGACGTGTCGCTCCCGGGTTGTTCGCTATCTTCCACGTCTTTGAAAAACTGCACGAAATCGCTCAGCAAACATATCGCGTCGAAAGTTGTTCCTATGAACGTGTATGCTAAAAATTGTAAGAAAAATTTGTAGTTTCTCGCGCCGACGCAGTTGGCCACCCACACGCAGTGGTGGTCCATCCTCAACACGCATCTCTGGCACACCGAGCAGTGATGGGTCCTCTCCGGTTTCCACGCGATGCATTTCTTACACACTCGTCGTTTGCTTTCACTTTTTGGAATATTCGCAGCTATCTCTTCATCTTCTTCGGGAGGTTCCCACCTCTCCGGCACGCTTCCGGGTTCCGCCAACACGATGGCGAAATAGGACCATAAAATCATAAAGATCATCAAATGATACGTCACCAAAACCGTCTTCGCCACCTTCTTCTCGTCTTCCGTCCCTTCTTCACTCAACGGTCCGTACACTAACGCAACCGTGGCGTAATACGTCAACCCGATGATCCCGAGCACGATTAATACCATAACCGACCCGAACGCTTTCAGTAATCTGCACGCGTTGGAGGCGAATATGTTCGTAAACGCGCCTTCATCCGGGGCGACCCATTTTTGATCTAAACCTCCTCCTCCTGTCGCGTTGAATGTCGTCGTGGAAGAAGGTGTTTTCTTCGGCGTCGACGGTTTCTTTACGTGCTGCGAAATCGTCGGCGTCGTCGGTTTCTTAATCTCCACGTGCGTTATTCGCCCTTCCGTGTTTTGTTCCATGAAGTTGCTCTTGTTGTTCGGTGGTCCTTTTCTCGTCGTCGCGTTTGATGAAACCGCTGCTGCCGCCCCGTACGAATTAATAGTAGTATTCGACGACGACGACGACGGCGTCGGGGATATCGTCGTTCCCGTCGTCCTTTGCGGAGTAGTATTTTGTTGCTCTCCTTGCGACGCGTTATTCATCGGATTGGAATTCAACGACGGCTCCATCTTCGCGTTTTCGTCTACTCCCCTCCGCGGCCACAATCCAACACAATGTGTAGAGAGTATTGAAGAAAGCACCAAGACCAAAACCTTCTAAAGAAAAGAACTCTCTCTCTTAATTCACGCACAAACACACAAAACACAAAGAATAGAATAAAGGAATCTGTGCGTGTGCGTGTGTGTGTAAGTGCGCGTGAATTAAGAGAGTGTAGAATACGATCGATGCGTCTCGCGCAGGTCGAATGTGAAGCGCTGTCGCACAGATTCCCGAGAGAGAAACCAAAAGGTATTTTTTAGGGTTTCAATGTTTAGGGTATTATTTAGGGTTCTCGAGTTTTTTGTTCTTCTCTTCTTTGTGTTGTGGATAACAAACTCTTCTGCATTACCACTAGTATTATTAACGCGCGTAATACTACTCCCACAGAGGAGAGAATACGGAGTAGTATTTGCGACGCAAAGGCAAATATATATACATATATATATATATAATGCCGGAACCTGTCAGCATCCACCAAAATGACAAAGTTCTTTTTTTACGAGAAGAAGAAGACCACGCTCAAAATCAATTGGAAGCGGATTACGAGAAATGCTTGAACGAACTCGCGAAGACAATCTCCGGAAAAAACCGGAACGTCTCCGGCGACATATCCTGGGAGGACCAGTTCAAAACCTTACACGAATACGTGGACGAATTAAACCTGCGCCATTTTTTGGAAACGCAGTCGAACGCGATACACGTGGCCGGGACGAAAGGGAAAGGGTCCACGTGCGCGTTTTGCGAATCTGTCTTGTTGGAAAACGAGGTAAAAAATGTCGGTTTGTTCACGTCGCCGCATTTGGTGGACGTGCGAGAACGGTTTCGGATAAACGGCGAACCGGTTGGGAAACGGGAATTTATCGAGGCGTTTTGGTGGACGAAAACAACGATCGAGAAGGAATTAAAGATGGAGTTACCGGCGTACTTTCGATTCCTGTTCCTTTTAGGATTGAAGATATTCAAAGACGCCGGGACGGAGTGTTTGATATTAGAAGTCGGATTGGGAGGACGGTTAGACGCGACGAACTGCGTCCGAGAACCCAAGGTGGTTGCGGTGACGAGTTTAGGTTTAGACCACGTGGAAGTGTTAGGAGATACGATCGAGAAGATCGCGTGGGAGAAAGCTGGGATATTTAAAAATAAGACGAGAGCGTTTACGAGTCCGCAAGTTCCCGAGGCGATGAAAAGTTTGGAGAGGAAAAAAGAAGAGGTTGGATGCGAGTTGGTCGTCGCAAGACAGATTGATTTAGACGGAAACGACGAAGATGGTAACAACACAGGCGGCGAGGAGAAAGTTGAGCTCGGTCTGAGTGGACCGCATCAGAGGATAAACGCGAGCTTAGCCGTGGAGTTGGTCAAAGAGTGGGCGAGGAAAACGAAACATCGAGGGATATTAGCAGAATTGGAGAAGGAAAGAGAGAAGAAACCGGAGGCGAAACTCGTGCTTCCGGATACTTTTCGAAGAGGATTAGAAAAGACCAGATGGCCTGGTCGAGAACAAATCGTACGAGACGAGCACAGTAAAAACTTGACGTTTTATTTGGACGGCGCCCATACGGAAGAGTCCATGCGCACGTGCGCGGAATGGTTTTCCGCGCACGTCAACGCCAAACGGAAGAAGGACGGGCAGCACGACAACTGTTACAACGACGGGAAACAATTAAGTTCGGGAATGTGTCACAATGTCTTCCTCTTCAATTGCATGGAAGAGCGGTCGCCAAAGGTTTTGTTGTCGGCTTCTGTGGACGTTTTGAAATCGAAAAACGTGCGCATTGATACCGCCATGTTTTGCCCGCCGGATTCCTCCGCGCTCGGACTGGTTAAAGTCGAAGACGACAAGAAGAACTTGGAGTGGCAAGAAGCGTGCGCAACGACTTGGCGCGAGATTGAAAAGGTGAAAGGTCTCAACACCAGTAGTTTTAGTAATAGTAATAGTAGTAGTAGTAGTAGTAGTAGTGGTCAAACGGATGTTCGCGCTTCCGTGGCGGGCGCGATAAGCGCCTTGAGACGAAAAGCAGATTTGGTCGCGCCGAAACGCGTCGACGTGTTGGTCGCCGGGTCCCTGTATTTAGTCGGCGATATTTTGCGACAGTTGAAAAAGTTAGGCGTAAAGTAGTTTTATTGAAAAAAGAACTTCATCGGTACGTACTGTAGTAGTCGCGTACACAGACATTTATATTAAAACAACACGAGCAAACACATAACTAGTAATTATAAAGGACGACAACAGCAACAACAACAAAAGTTGTTACACACGCAGTTGTGTTCGTATAGTAGCGGTATTATCGTCGGCCTCCTCGGCCTCGACCGCCGCCGCCGCGGCCACCACCGCCGCCTCGGCCACCACCGCCGCCTCTTCCGCCGCCGCCGCCACCACCACCATCCAACTGCGAGACGACATTCAACAGCGGTCTTTGTTCTCTCAAGCCCATCATGCCGACGGTTTTCGCCAAGACGCCCGGTAATCCTGAACATCCCAAAACGTCAATCGCGTACGAATTCGCGGCGTGTACCAAATCGTTCTTCGACCATCCAATCTTCCCAGTGCTCGAGTTATAAAAACCCATCCACGCGACGTAGGCTTGATCTTTGGTCTTGGAGTCGACTTTTTGCAACGCTCGATTGATTCTGTCCGAGGCGTTCGGGTCCACGCTCGCCTCAGCCACTTGCAATGGTAAATCTTTCATCGATCGTAAGATGTACTTTTCGAAATCAGCGAGAATGAGTAAACCTTCGCCTGTTTTACCAGCTCTTCCGGTTCGACCTAATCGATGGACGTACTGTTCTCTCGAGGACGGTAATCCAATTTGAATGACAAATGTGACGTCCGGGAAATCCATACCTCTCGCGGTCACGTCCGAGGACATCATCACCGCGGACTTACTCGCGCGAAACTGGTCCGCCGCTTTCGTTCTCGCCGACTGCGATTTTCTCGAGTGAATTTCAAACACCTTGATCCCCATAGCTTCGAAAACTTCGCTGGCCAACCCAGTCGCTCTCGCGGTCGGGAAGAAGCACATGATTTTATGGTTCGGCACCTCCCTCGCGTGCGCTTCAACCACTTGCAAAAGTAACGCCAAATGATCCTTGGTATCCGCCACGGTTAGCCACTGCGCAACTTGAGAATTCGTCGCGGTCGCCTCGTCCCCGACGCAATCGATGTACACGTGATTATCACTCATCGCATTCGCGGCGATTTGTTTCACCGCGTCTGGCACCGTCGCAGAAAATAACAACGTTTGTCGATTCCTCGGTAAATAACTCAAAATCTTCTCAATCGACGGTCGAAAACCCATCTCCAACAACTGATCGGCTTCGTCTAAAACCAACACTCGTAAATTTGACATCCGTTCTCTCAACCCTTCGTTTTCCAAATGATCGATCAACCTCCCCGGCGTGGCGACTAAGAAATCGCACCTATTCTCTCTCAATCGTTTCTTATCGGTCCCGATGTTCGTCCCTCCGAACACCACCTGCGCACCGTACTCGTGAAAGGTCAACAACTGGTTCGCTTCCACGTGAATTTGACTCGCCAATTCTCTCGTCGGCGAGACGATCAACACGGACACGTCGCCTTTCCTCGTCTCCGGGTTCTTCATCAACAACTCGATGCTCGGAAGCGTAAATCCAACCGTCTTCCCGGATCCCGTCTTCGCTCTCGCCAAAACGTCCACACCTTTCGTTATGTGCGGCAACGTCTGATCCTGCACCGCCGTCGCGTGCGTAAACTTACACACCTCCGTAATCGCTCGCATCGATTGCTTGGACAAACCCATCGACGCGAACGCCATCGTCGTCGGCACGTTCCCGCCGTCTTTCACGTTTTTCGCCGGTTGCGCTTCATTCAAGGTCCGTTGCGAACCGACGTTCAATCTCACTCTTTCTTGTCCTCCTTGTCCTCTGCCTCCTCTTTCTCGCCCTTCCTCGGATTCCCGCCTTTTGTGTGGCGGATTCGGGCCTCGCTGCGTCCCGTGTTCGCGCTTTTGCGCGCCGTCGTTGTTGGTGTTAAATCGGCCGCCGCCACCTCGTCCGCTCGATCTCCCGCCTCTGCCGCCTGCGCTCGATCGACCACCACTTCTGCCGCCTCTGCCTTGGTACGAAGCATTTTCACCACCCGTCATTATTATCGTCTGGAGTGCTCTTCTGCTGTTGTTCACGCGTGTTTGTGTGCGTACGAATCGTCGAGAGAAATAATTGAATCGAGTTGTCGACAAGCAGCACGTTCGCATTGTTAGTGAAGAAAAATTGAAGGAAAATTTGGGCATACGACGAGCGTTACAGTAAAGAGTAGAGCTTTGGTATTATATCGAACGTTTGGATCCGATCTCGATGTGTGTGTTGCGTGTTTAACGAACGTTTCAAATCAGAACTCGTCGGAATCGTCGTCGGAATCGGTCGCGGATAATGTCCCGAAGACCACCCCGGGGGCGGATTTACGCGCCGCTTTTGCCCACGGTTTTGTCGGTTGAGGCAACGACGGTGCGCGTTTGACGCTTTTCGATGACGTTTTTAGTTTCTTCTGCAATGGCGGCTGCGTAAGTTTGGCAACCTGCTTGTGATACGCCTGTTGTTTTTTCGGCGACGGTATCATCATCTTCTTGGCGACCCCTAGACCTTTTGTGAGGACTCTTTGAAACACGGCGCCTCCGGGAGATTTCTTGGAAACCGGCGCGGATTTTGTCCTTTGTTTAATCGGCGTCGACGGCATCTTTTTCCCACTCGGCATTTTCCCACTCGCCACTCGAATTTGGTCCTTTTCAATCGAGGCGACTTTACGGTTCGCTTCGCGCGCTTTTAAGTTCGCTTCGCGCGCCGCTTTTGCCCATTTTGCCTTCTCCTTCTTCAGTCGTTCGCTCTCCCGCGCCAGTCGTTTGTTCAATTCCGTCTGTCGCTTCTCTTTCACCAGATGTAATGCTCGTCCTTTATCCGTCTTCTTCTTCGTCGGCGTCGATTTACGAACGACCAAGGCCATGGAGTTCTTAGTATTATTCTTGTTAGTGTTAGTATTCTTAGTATTCTCGATGCTCTTCTCGCTCTTCGGCGCTTTCGATAAAACCTTCCTCCCTTTCCCTTTGAGATACAATCCGCAATCCAAATCGTGTCCACATTTCACGATGGATTCTTTCCAAATCCTATGCGACCCTCCCTTGTACTCGTATAACTTCTCCTTGGTCCCGAGAACGCGCGCAATCCACTTCACCCCGATCGGTTCGAAATCCTCGTCTTCTTCCTCTTTCGACTTCTTGACGACTGTTTTTTTCTTGGAATGAATTTGATGAATTTCCCCCCACCACGGGTTCTTCGGGTCGCCGGAATTGACTTCAACGAACATGCCGACGTGCAAGTCGGTGAGTCGAATCGCTTGTTTTGAGGATGGGGATTTGGAGGACATGAGTTCTTCGTTTGAATTCTTTACGAAAGAGACGAATGTATTATGATACGAGCAGTTGGGAATACTGGAGAGTACAATTGAAGAACAGTTGGGCAACTCCAATTGCGTTCTTTAAAAGCTAGGGTTTAAGGTTTCAGGGCAAATGTCCTGTCCCTTCTAAAAATCTTCGTTCTCTTCGTACCGATGGTCGTCCGGCGCGTCCGCGCGGACGACTTTCCCAGCCGGCGAGGACGCCTGTTGGACCAAACTTTCCAAGTTTTTCTTATTTTCGTCGTCTTTTTTCTTCATGTTTGCAATTTCTTTAGCTTTTTGTTCCTTGAGTTCTTTCGATTTTAACGCGCGGAACTGGACTTCGCGAAGCGAGCGGGAAGACTTTTGGGTTTTCTTTCTTCGCGCTTCGTTGCGTCGACCTTTGACGTCGACTGGACAGCACGCGTCCATGGCCCATTGGTAGGCGGCATCGGTGTCTGTGACGAGATTTGAAGGTGTTGGAGCAGTTTGCGAACCGTCGACCGGGACGCCGGTCAAGAGGGCGTTGACGACTTTGACGAGGATTTTCGCCGGTTCCGATCGGTTGAGGAGGTTTTCCGCGTCTACTCTCGCTTTAAATTCTATTTTTGCGCGAGCTTCTTGCACTTCTCCGGAAGATTCGGCAGTGAGTCGTCGATTTTCATCCTGCCATTCCGCGAGAATCTTCTTCGACAACCAAAACGCTTCCATGTTTTCTTGCGTGTTTGCCTTTTTTATCTCGAGCATCGCTTCGTCGCAGGCGCGTCGTAAGTCTTGTTCTTTTTCCCCGTGGACGGCTTGTTTGTACGTGGAGGAGTCTGGGTTTGCCATCAATATCGCGTACGTGTCTACTTCGCGTTCGTAACGAGCTTTCAAACATTTGGCTTCGTATTTGATTTCGTCGTACAAAGTAATGGCCGCGTAGAGGCAGTAGTCTAAATCACCAACAGCTTTGGCGCTGTCCGATAAACCACCTTCGGCTTCGTAGGAGTCTTCGATGAGAAGCTCGATGCCATTCAAGACTTTATTTTTACCGCCGGCAGCGGAGGAGGAGGAGGACTTTTTGTTCTTCTTCAACGCCGCTGCGGTGGTTTTGCGCTTGCGCTCCATGTGGTCCAGGAGCTTTTGGACGCACAACTGACCCAAAGAATCTCTCACGGACTCTTTCAAAGATAACGACGAGTGCATTTCTTTGTCCGTCGCCGCGCGCATGATTGGCGCAGAACCCAGAGGCGGTTCCACGCTTTCGTCGCGAACCATATACTCCCATCGGGCATTCGGCGACAACTTTTGCTGCAGTTGCATGTAAATAATCAACAAGCCCGAGATGTCCTCGTGATTGACGACTTGATTCACGAATAACATCGCGTACTCTTCAAAACTCTTTTCTTGTAAAGGAACCGGTATCATTTGAGAGCAAGTTTCGGAGGACGTTAATTGTTCCGGGGTTATTTGCGCCGCATAATCCAATGGGATGTTTTGCACCGCGCCGTGGAAGGCGGCTTCGTACGACGGAGCAAGGAGACGCGTCATGCTCGCGTCAGCAGTCATGTGCTCTTCCTCGTACGTCGCTCGCATGTACGGTAAAATCGTTTCGTTCCACGGCTTTGAACTGTATTTACTCGGAATGCCGTATTCGATGTACAGCTCAAACGCTCTTTCGAGAAAATACGACACCGTATCTTCGTCGTCCAATTTCGTCTCGTCGTCGTCATCGTTGCCGCCGTTGAATGCAATCACGGATGCGACGGCGCGAATAGAGCGTCCTAAAGTCGCTTCGCGCAAATCCTCTAAAGATCTAAATAAGTAATCCGTCTTTTTCTTGGAACGCGCGTCTTTGTTTGAAGTCAACATGACAACGATTGAATTCAAAGCGTCCAAGTCTTGGAGGGAATAGCAGCACGAGGTAAATAAGGAACAATTTCTTCGAACGGCGGCAACATAGCGTCTGGTAGATTCTGCCTGGCCAATGGATGATATGCAGACTTTCGTTTGAAGCTGGACGTAGAGTTCACCGTCGTCGTCGTATTTTTTACTGCCCAGGGACGCAGCCGCTATCGCCGCGTTTCGTCTATCTTCGTCTTCAGCCTCTGCTACTTCGCTGGTTGCCGGCGACACTGACGACCCAAAACCGATAGTCACGTCCTCCATTTCCACCATCATACCGAGCGAAAACGCAAACTTTTTCGTTTTTTTACGTTTCATGCCGAGTCCCGCTCTCCACGGTTCCGTGACACCGAACATAGGCGTCAACCACGTCAGCGCGTCGATAGCACCCGCGTGCGAGGGATCCTCCGCAAGTGGTGGACCTTCGCGAGGGCGATTATCAGTCCTGGACAATTGCTCGTAAATCTGAGCGTTGTGTTCCAACGAATTTCGCGCCAAGCGGTAGCAGACTTTGTGATACAGCGGAATGTTCTCCTTTATTTTCTTCAAGGCCATATTCGCATCTTTCCAAGCCGTCGCCCACGTCTTCTGCTGCGCTGGTGGCAACGCAGCTAAGGCACCTACCGGTAAAAACCTATATTTGTTCACTTCTTTAATCACCGGTGTATTGGATTCAGTCGCTTTTCCTCTCGACTCAAGTGGTACAGTCAACAACGAGCGACACCGCGCCGCGTGGAGTTGGTACAAAGGCTCGAGAAACTCTGGCGCGTTGTCGACGGCGATTTTGAACGAATGTAAAACAGTAGCTATCGGCTCTTTTTGCTTCCGGTAACACTTTGCAAGCTCCAAGTCATATAAATAGGTTTCCGGCGCATTCGATGAGGCTCTCTTGAACGCCACGACCGCCCTCGTGAGCGCGTGCTGATACGCCGACGTCTCCCTTTCGATTTTTTCGCGTCGACCATCGTAAAACGGAAGGCAATTTTGCAAGTTCTCGTAAAAAGCCATACCTTGACGCTCGTAGTTCTCCGCTAACTCATCCTTTACGAGTTCGAGTTGAGATGTAATCGCCTCTGACTCTTCTGCGGTGAGCTTTTGAGACGACGCATTAAACTCGCCTTCCGAGATGACCGCGTCCTTGGTGAGTTGCGATTCGAGTGCGCTTTTCTTCTCTTCGAGAAGAACTATCGTAGCGTGGAGACACGCTCTCAACCAGCTTTGGTGCAAGCGGATGAGCACCATTACTCTGCCGTCGTCGTTCGTTCTGAATTCTTCCGCAGAACACATCTTCCCGCCGTCTGATATGACGACATCCTTCACGGCGTCAAAGTGCACCGCCAGAGATCGCCAACTATCGACGCGTTTCGGATTGTAGCACAAATCATACTTCAACAAGTAGCAGTACTCGCGAGACATGGTCGCGTGCGCAGGTTCGTCCGATGGAGGTTCTTCGGGTGACCATTGAGAGGGACTGTTCGAATTTAACAAAGAAGATAAGAATTTCCAGTTATCGTTGACGACTTCGAGGCTTTGCGAAAGTCTCCGGTGTTCAAGCTTCGCGGAGAGGTAAAACAAATCCGCGAAAATATCTGCATCCTGATTTCGCGGGTCATCTTGTTCATCGTCGATATCCATCATCGCAGAACCGTCACCACCTGCCTCGCCATTATTCTGCCGTTGTTGATGCGCCGCGCCGGTAAAGCTCGGCATCGGCGTCGCCGGACCTCCGATGCTACTTGTCGCGACACCGAACATCCGTCTCTGCAGTCGCGCTTTCTTTGACAACGGAGGCGAATTTTGTTGCAAGAGATTCATTATAGCCGTCGCTTCTGCGGACGTCAACTCCGGGAAGTCACCGTTGTGATTCTGCCAAACCGTGAAGATCTTATCCAAACGAACCAAATCTTCTTTTTGAACAGCCTCTGGCGGCTTTCTGAACGTTCTTCGCACCATACTGACCGCACTTCGAATATTTTCAACAGTCTCTGCGGGCATTTTCGCCTGCTTCGACGCGAGAATATTGTTATCGTCTTCTTCACTATCTTGATCTAGACGAACAGCTTCTTCGACGTACGGTTTTATCGCGCGCCACAACGTAGCCGCTCTTTGCCTTTGCGCCGTCCAAGTCTTGTAGTTCGCTTGGTTTCTCTCGTTCTCGTCCTCTAAGAAGTCTGGCATCATCGATTTTGCAGACAAGAACGATTCTGGCACCTCGCACGCGCCGCCTTCCCTGCGACAATCTCGTAGAGTGAAACCCAAAGGCGTGATGATTTTTGAAAGATCCACGCCGTACGCGCACCATAAACACTGCGCGATAATCGAGTCTAGTCTGTGCAAATCCTCCACATCTTTTCGTATCTTGCTCTCGTACGGATCCATCGCTTTCTTCAATTCGGCCTTCTTCATCGCAGATTGCGTGGGTGGCGGTTTCTTCTTCTGTTGTTGTTGTTGCTTTTTCTTCTTCGCCGCCGCAGCCGCTTTCTTCGTGACTGCTTTTTTACCTCGTTTTTCGGTCTCAAGCTGCTGAGACTTTTCGAGAGAACTTGGGGCAGACGTATCATTTTCCGCCGCTGCGGCTGCTCCATCGGGCACCGCTTGCGGTTTAGGAGACAATCCGACGGCTCTCGATATCACACCAACGATGGATCCAAACATAGACGAAGACGGTTGACTTTGCGTTTGTGTACCGGTTTCTTCATCCGACAGAAGCGGTTTACTCGCAGGTTTCGGCGTAGTTTGCTCGTCCAAATTATTCTCTTCGTCCGTTTCCATCAAGGACGCGGTCTTGTTCGTGTCGTCGTCAGACGTGCTCGCAATCGTGATCACATCTTGAACGTTATCCGGCATTTCTTGTGGTGGCGTCCATCTCTTTTGCAATTTTCGGCTTTCGGCTATGCTTCGACACAACAACGATCTTCTTTCCGACAGCGTGTCTAACCGCTGCCGCAGATACGAACTTCCGGACGCAAAATCTAACGCGTGATAAGCGTGATTGTGCGCCTCGTTATTACCAGCCTTCTTTTTTGCCGAAAGATATGAAGCACTGTTGAAAGCTTTTGATCCGCAGCAACATCTCGCGTCCGCCATGCAAGTGTGCAGTCGCTCGCTCGCATCGCACATCTTTTTGACATCCAAATCATCGAGCATTCCTTCCATTCTCTGCAACGCATCAATCAATTGCGCCGCAGATTCTGCTCCAATCGCTTTCGCGCGACATTTCGATGCATCTCGGTGGTTGAGATTCAACGAAGGATCCGTTGCACCCTTAACGACGTAGGTTTCAAAAGCGACGCACGCGAGCGGATGTAAATTCAGTTGGCGAACTGTGCGCAACGCCACTTCAATCTCACTCTTTGAAAGAGTCGCGGCTGAAACATCCTTCTTATTCGCGATGGGGTCAGTTTCCCTCGCCGCGCCACCGCTTGCCTTTCGCGGCGTCGCGGGAACGTCGTTCTTTTCACTGATAGCAGTGGCATCGCAAAAATCGTCAAAGTTCGAACACAATCGACACAGACACTGCGCGATGGCTCTCAACGCGATGTGATCACCGGTTACGTCAAAGAGTTCAGAGAGCGCGCGAATGAGCGTTTCCGGATCGTTCCCTTCCGCCACCGATGCGTCGCATAGCACTTTAAGCGCGGATGCACGTTCCACAGGGGTCATGACGTACGTTTCCCGATTATCTTCCGATCCGTATTGTTGACTAGAACTACTTTTGTTTCTCGACGTTGCTCTCTTTTTGCTAACGGCTTTCGTCTTCTTCGTAGATTCTTCTCCGCTCGCATCATCGTCTCTATTATCTGCATCTTTCATGCCATCTGGAACGTGCAAAGGTTTTCTGCCGATCAACACCGGCGAGAGTTCAAAGACGAGTTCTTTCGTTTCACCCATGGCGAAACGCGCCGCGGCGCCGGTGACAGTTTCGCGCAAAGAGGTGAGCCGAACCGCGGCATCACACGCCGTTCGGGTGAACCGTTCGGGAGCTTTATCGAGTATCCAGGAATCGTCGTCGAATGTGCTCTTTTTAGAAGGAGGAGCGCTTCGAAGTCCTCGTTGGTCTTTTTTGCTTTCAGATTTCGGGCAACACTCGCGACTGGCGTCTAAATGCTCTCTCGCCGCTTTACCTAATCCCAAAGCTACAGATAATTTATACTCCACGAAGTGAATCTCGCCCCATCTCTCGTTCTTACCTTCCTCGTCAGAGGAAATTTCGTGCGCGCGTTGGACATGTTTTTTAGCGAGCAGCGCCCATCGCTTGGACGTTTCTGCGCCCGATTTGAGCGAATTTGTCTCAAAACATTCCGAGACGACATCAATCGCCGCGTCCGCTAACATCAAGTGCGTTCTCAATCGGATTTCCGGACGGGAGGATACACCATCCACGCCAAAAACTTCCGCTAATTTCAAGATATTTAGAGCGTCTACCGCAGTATCGTCCTTTACATCCGGACGCCATCGCAAGGCGGCCGCAAGTATAAGCTTCCACGCGCAGTCGGCGATGCCGCCATTCTTCGCGTTTATCGCATTCACGTACGAGGACACTTGCGCGCGTTCCTTAGCCGACGCGAGAACAGAAACGCGCTTGCCGCTGTGACGATCCTTTTTCAAGGAATCTAAATTGTTTTTGTTCTCGTGCGCGGTCGTTAATCGATCGTTCGCAGCTTTCAAAGTCTCCATATCCGAGGCACTCAATTTCACCTTTTTCTTCACGAGCGATAGGAAAAGCTTCTCGGCGATTTTCGATTGCGGGCCTTTCCATTTCGACGACGGCGGCGGAAGTGGGGACGCAACATTCGCCTCGGATTCTTTCATCGCTGTCGTCGTCGTCGTCGTCGTCGTCGTTTGCGTTTCGTCTTCAGCAATAGTCGTCAACGTCGGCGTTTTTTCTTTCGTCGTCACTTTTTGTTTCTTGTTCTTGTTCTTGTTTACTCCCTCGGTAATGGTATCACTCGTGACAAACTCGACAGGCACGCCTAATCCGGCTGATCTTGCAGCAGAAGACGTTCCTTTCCTCGAAGGCGTGGATACTCTCGTCGGTGTCGATGACTCTGGCGGTGTCGACGGTGCGGCAACGCCTTTTTCGTCGTCGTCTTCGTCGTCGTCCTCTTCTTCATCGTCGTCGTCGTCCTTGGCCCGTATCGCGCTCTCCTCCGACTCAACCTTGACTTTTACCGCGCCGAGTATCGACGAGGCGACATCATCCCACGCCATGCGTTCGAGCGTAAGCGCGCATTTCGTCCCTTTCGCAGAGATGTCTTTCCTCGCATTTACGCGTTCAAATCTCTCTCGCGCTTTAACCAACCGCTCTTTCGGTTTCGCGTTTGCAAAGTTCGTTTGAATCTCCTTCATTCGCTCGTTCCTCCTGTCTGAATTCAAAATCCTCGCGGCTAAAAACGTCGCCGACGCTTCGTCACCGACCAAAACGCACACTTCGCACAACTCGTTCAAAAGCAACGCGTGCGTCGGCTGCGCTAACAACCCGCTCTCAAATGCCATCCTCGCCAACGCCACGTCGCCTCTCTTCGCGCTCAACTCGCCCATGCGTAACCAACTCGCCACGTCTTCTCGGTCCATTCTTACCGCTTCCGAGTAACACCGAATCGCTTGTTCAAAGCTATAACTCTGGGAAGAAACAGACGATTTTGAACTTAACTTTTCTCGCCGCTGCTTTTCTCCTCCGTCGTCGTCTGAATCGTCCTTGTCGTCTTCGCTTCCCTCGAACTCCTCCTCCTCGAACTCGAACTCGCCGCACTCTTTCGCGAACAAGTTTCCGAGGTTCCTCAGCGCTAACTTCTTCACAGAACACAACGTCGGCGTCAGCTCGTCGTTTTCGCGCATCATCTCGTGATTGACCACGGCGAGTAGAATCTGCTTCGCCTCTTCTCTTTTCGCTTCTTCCTTTAGTATTACATTCTCTCCTCCTTCTTCGTTGTTGTTGTCTTCTTCTTCCTCTTCTGCCAACAATCGGATCGCGGTTTCGTACGACCCGGCGATTCGCGTTTCCTCGGCTTCCGCCGTTCTTCGTTTCCGTTTTTGCGTTTCCGCGTCGTTGTTGTTCTCATTTTCTCCTCGAATCAATCCTTGCTTTTGGTTTTGGTCGTTTTCTTCGTCAAAGTCTCCCTCGCGAAGATGATGATGCCGATTGCGTTCGCGACGCTGCGAATCATCGTTCTCGTTGAATGCCGCCCACTCCATCGTTTACTAAAGAGCGCAACACACAGCGCGTCTTTTCGTTTAAAAAACGAACAACGACAGAATACTAATAATAAAACAGCAGAGCAAACAACAGAAGACGACAGCAAGGAAGAAAGAGAGAGACAGAGAGAGAAACGACTCTATTAATATATCAAAGGAATGCGTTCTCGTGTTCGTTCTTTTAAAAAGGAGAGCTTCTTCGAACAAAAAAATCTGAGGAAAAGAAAAATTTGAATTTAATTAGACAGATGACAGACTGACAGACACTTGAGAAAGAAAACTTTGAGAGAAAAAGAAGAGACGAAAAAACACATTTGCACGAATGCGATATATTTAATACACAGAGAGTATTATAATACTAAAAGCGTCATTTATGTATCATCGGAGAAGAGAGAAAGTTTGAAGAGAAAAAGCCGTCGCTGTTGTTGTTGGTGGTATTGCGTTGTTGTCGGTGTCGCGAAGAAGCGGCAAAAGGTGGTTTTGCGAAATGAAAAGAGCGCATTTGCGCCTTTTTTTTCTCCTTGAAGTGTTTCTTCTGCACCTTCTTCTGTTCTCATCGTCATCATCATCATCGTTCGCATCATCGGCCGAGAACAAAGACGATGAGAAGAAAAGACCGTCGTTTCCTGCGTTATCGTCGCTCTTCTCGGGGGAAGAAGACAACGAGCGTGTATCTGATGATTCGCTCTTCTTCTTTGGCGGCGAAAAAGAGGGAGAATCTTCTTTAGCAAAGCAGAAGAAGTTTTCTCATCTTCGAGAACGAGATGATGATTCTTTTAAGCCAATTTTGAGCAAAGAGGAAAAATCTCGCGGCGTGTTGATCGTCTGCTCGGAGTTTGCCGGTCTCGTACCGAACGGCGGGATTGGAACGTTTTATACCTCCCTGGCGAACGTTTTATCGTCGAAAGAAGACGAAGAAGGAAAAGAGGAGAGATTTTTTAACGTGACTTTAGTGTACACGCAAGGACGAAAAGTACACGGGAAGATTCATAAAAAGTTGCGCGACGAAGAGGACGACGACGACAAAAGACGGCGACGACGCGCGGAGGATCCGTTTACGCAATGGCAAGAGTATTACAAAGATCGGTTGAACGTAAACTTGGTTCCGCTCCCGCCGCACCGCGTTTCCGGGATAACGTATCACGCCGCAACCTCTTACGCGGTTTTAGATTGGATTTTACTGGAACAAGCGAAGACGAACAAACCGTTCGACGTGATACATTTTGCGGATTGGCAAGGCGTCGGGTATTACAGTTTGTTGCACAAGAAGAGCGGTTTAGGATTGAAGAACTCGTTGTTGATGGTGATGACGCACGGGCCGTTGCTTTGGGCGCGGAAAGCGAACGAGGAGAAGATTGAATCAGTGGAGGATTTAGAAAGTCATTTTTTAGAGATGAAAAGCGTAGAGTTAGCGGACGTGGTCGTCTCTCCGAGCGAGTATTTGTTAGATTGGATGGAAGGGGAGGCGGGATGGACGCTGGCGGAGAACGCGTTCGTGCAGCCGTACGTTTTGCCGGTGGAGGCGAAAGAAGCCGTGAGAGAGGCGCTGGACGTGGAGAAGTACGTCAGAGATCGGTTGGGTCACACGAGTATAGGCGAAGGAGGAGGAGGAGGAGGAGAGAGAGTAGATGTGAAGGAATCCATAGCAGGTAAGATTACGTCTTGGTTAAGGAGCGCGCTGATGGGGGAAAAGAAAATAGAAGAAGAGAACGTAGAAGTAGCAGTAGAAGAGAAAGAGAAAGAAACGGACGACAATGAAGACGAACGAGAAGAATCAGCCACCATCGAATTAATTCAGGAGTTTGTCTTTTTCGGACGATTGGAAACGCGAAAAGGTGTTATTTTGTTCTGCGACGCCATCGACGCTTTACTTCGTAAACTCGACGTGAAACCGTTCAAAGTCACTTTTTTGGGTTCCGATAGAAACAAAATCGATCGCGAACCGTCGAAACGCTTCGTCGAGCGTCGTTCGCGTCCGTGGCGAGAGGAGAAAAACAGAGCAAAAGTGACAGAAGTGAACGTATTCACGGAGAAGAACTCCGCGGAAGCGTTGCGGTATTTACTCGAGAAAGGAAAGAGGCGGTTGGCGGTGTTGCCTTCGCTGGTGGAAAATTCACCGTTGAGCGTGTTTGAGTTGTTCGGCGTGAACGCGCCGTTCATCGCTTCCGACGCCGGTGGTATGCCTGAGCTCGTGAAGCGAAGAACAAACGTTGTTTTAAGCAAGTATGAAAAAAAAGAGTTTGACATTTTGTTCCCAAGAAATTCCGTCAACGCGTTGTCGGAAAAGTTGAGAGAGATTTTAGACCACGGCTTTGTTACGAACGCCTTTGAAAGCACCGTCGATGTCATCAAAAACGAACAGAGATGGGTGCAGTTTCACAAAGATGTGGCCATGTCGCGCGAATTGATGCTCAAATCTTCACCTTCTTCCTCCTCCCCAGGCGCCGCAGTTCTTCGGAGAATGAAGAAAATTACCGAGGAATCCGAGATGGTTCGTGACATCGTCGATATGAGAGCGCACAACGTCTCCAAAGGCATACTCATCGTTGTCGCCACGAGAGACGTGGACGAGAAACTCGCGAGAACGTTAAAATCCATTTCCAAACAGAAACACGTGAAACCGAAAGCTGTCGTCGTGTGCACCTCGAGCGAGCGGAACCCAGCGTTTCATCAAGTGGACAAAGACAGCAAAAATCTCGATTACGATTTGAGTGTGGTTGAAAAGATTGGCGCCTCGTTGGCAGTCTGTCGTAATTTTGCATTCAAAACGGCCATTTTGAATCGAGAGAAGAATGGCTTCAGCGAAATTGCATTTGTGGATGCCGGGAACGTGTTGGAGCCGCACGCGTTGCGCGTGTTTCAATCCGCTTTGTTTCGGTTCGATGCGAACGTTGTGACCTCGTTCGCGCACGTCTACGACGGGACCTCTGCGCTCGCCGAAGATGCGGATATCCGGAAGTTAACCTCGGCGAATATGCGCCAATTTCAACCGTTCTTAGGCGCGGCATTTCCAGTCGCTACGACGAGAAATTGCATGGGCGGTCCGGTATTCATGGTCACTTTAAACTCATTAATCAATCACGCCGGTTTGGTCTTATTCGACAAAAGTCACTCGGATGGCTACGACGTGTGGGAGATTCTCTCACGATTGACATTAAACGGCGCGAAGTTAGAGGTCATTCCTCGAGCCATGTTCTGGACTGGATCGGTTATGAAAGGGACTAAATATACCAAAGACGACCGCGCAGGTCGTTTCGCGACGGAAAAATTAAGAGAAGCGGTCAAGAAAGCGCCTTCGCCGGCGGAATTTCGCCCGATTTTTCGAGAAGAGAAGGAAAAGGATGAACTGTAAAATTTGTAACGATACGATAAAATACCTAGGTACTAGTACAACACGCGGCATACAACAATCTAACTCGTTACAATGGAGAACGACCGGCTAATACTATACATCCTTTCTTCTTACAACAACGGCATCGGGAGTTTCTTCGAGGCGTTTACCAACTCCTTCGAGTGATTCGCAAACCAAACGCGATCTCTTTTCACGCATTCAATCAACATCTTCGGTCTCGAGACGTCGCCGCTGTGCCCGGTACCTTTACCTGCCGGTTTAAACTGGACGAAATCGCAAACTTCCAAATCAAAAACTTCCAACAACGTTTGGATTTGCGAATAGTGTTCCAAGCATCTTGTTTTCTGTTGAATCTTTCGCGTGTACGGACACTTGACCTCTACGATCTTCCCGCTTTCAGTCAATCCGTCCGGCGACGCGCCTAGAAACCAATATTCTCCATCGTCGTGCGTTTTCAAACCGCACGGAATGCACACTTCGCCGGTAATCGCCTCGTAATGTTTTATCGCGATTTCCTCGTAATAATCGCCGTGCTTCGTCGCCGGCACTTTATTCATCGCCGGCGGTATCGCTATTCGATTCGCGCGACCGTCGTCACCCATCTCCTCGTACCGTTCTCTCTGTTTAAACTTCTTCTCCATAATTTTATCCATCGTCATATCTCTCCTCTTTTCCAAACCAAGAATCCCTCCCACGTCCGACGCGGTGACCATCGCGACGCGTTTCCGAAACCACGCGTCCGATAGCTGTTTCGGATACCTCTTTTCATTTTCCTCCTGTAGTACCCGTTGTAAAATCGCTTTGCCTCTCTCTTCGTCGTATTCAAACGACGACGAACCATTATCATCGTCTTCTTTACTCACACCTCCTCCTCTGTTCTCGCTGTCGTATCGCACGTAAATCTGCGCGTTTTCTTTCGACTTTGCGCGTCGTCGTCGCAAAGCTTCGCCGCCTTCGAGCACACTTCTTTTTCCGTTCAACTCCGCGACGGAAACCCCTAATTTCAACTCCAATCGTTCCGCGAGAGGGAGTCTTTGCTTTCTCGGCGCGTCGCGGTTTTTCGCCTTGTTCGAGCGAGACGGGTGCGCCTGGCTCGTCGTCGTCGTGCGCATTCGGAGCTGGGAAGACATTCTTCTCGTCCGTCTGTCTCTCTCTTTCTGTTACGCGTAATGGGGAAAGGAAAGAGAAAAAAATGCAAAACAACACTCACACGCGGCCGCTGTAAAACAAAAGTTCGAGGAAACGAGAGACAAAAAATAAGCGGCACTTTTGCGCACGCACCGAACCCTTCCGTATTACGCGACATTGCGACATTTATCTCGCGACTTCGAATTCGTTAAAATGAGTGTGAATGTGCGCGTGTTCTTTTTGTTTTTCGCGACGTTGATGACGCATTCAACATTCTCGCGCGCGGAAGAAACAACTCCTTCTGTTTTTCCGACAAGGAAACTCTTAGGAGGTGCCTCGAACACACCCAACAGTCCGTATAACCAGTTACCTCCGCCGCCGCCGCCGTCGACGTTGAACCAAAAAGTTTTTAAATTCGCGTGGAATTACGTCGTCGATTTAATCAGCGCACGGGGTGCCGAAACGGCAGCCATCGAAGAGATGAAAATCGAAGAGAAACATCAAACTTTGCCAAAGACAAATTCCGAAAGCGAGTTTGCGAATACGCTGACGAGGATGGCGAACGCGCTGTCCACGGAGAAAGGATTGGCGAGGATTGAACACGGATTGGATGATTTCTCGGAGATTGATAGTTCCGTGCACGATGCGTTGTGTCGCTCGGACGCGTTCGTGAGAGAGTTTAATCAAAGTTCGTTCGACGACAGTTACGTGCAGGCGTTCCCGATGGACGGCGAGGACATTCCGAGCGGATGTTATCGAGGATGTATTCTAGGGAACGACTGGAAAACTACGATAGCAAAGTTCTACGGCATACGACGCACTTTGACTTTTAACAGCTGGCGGGGTAAGTGTTTCAAGAAAGTGGTCGATGAAATCGACGGGTCGGAGACGACGGCGGTGACCAACCGAATCAAGCTCAGCTACGGCCCAATCGTGAACGCCTTACTTGGCTTAAACGAACCAATCGAGTTGTATAAAGGCGACGTAGAGTACGACGCGACGTCGATTTTTGATGGCAAAGCAGCAATCGGTATCAACTATTCGAAATTTGGCCACGAGTTTAGCAAGTTTCGAGACGAGATCCGCGAGGTATACCCAGGCGTGTATGTGGGTAAAATGTGGATGATGCCCGGTTTGGACCTTTTTCCGAGAGAAGACGGGACGGATTCTATATTCAAAGTACCGGAAAACGGGACGCCGCAATTTGCGATGAACTTTATGCTGATGAAAGAGAACGACGACGAGGACGGTACGAATGCTGGTAGTAGTAGTAGCGTCCCGAATTAATGATGATGATGATGATGATGATCATGATCATGATCATGATCATGAATAAATACTGGCTTTATCTTACAAATCGCTTTTTTTTATTTCTTTCCGAATCTCAACAACTGCGCGCACGTAAAATCTGGCTGCTCCAGGTGCGGAACGTGCCCGCTCTCTTCCACCCACACCAACTCGCAGTCTTGAATTTCTTTCTCAAACCTCTCCGCGTTTTCAGGTTCCAAAATCTTATCGCCTCTTCCCCACAACACCATCGTCTTCGTCGTCAATTGCGGAATCTTCTCGACGACTCGGAACCCGCCGGATCGCATGAAACTCAACGTCGCGTCGTTCCATTGCGGTAAAAGCGTGTGTAATCTCCCGACGTTTTGCGCGTCATCTGTTGCATACTTTTGGTCGAAATACGCCATCTTATTCGCCCCGGACCTCAACCATCTCGTTCTCAAAATATCCACCCCCGCTTTGGCAATCGGCGTCGGCAACATTCCCATCGGTCCAATCCCATCGATAAAACCTTGAGCGTCGATTAAAACCAACCGTGTGACCGCTTCCGGGTACCGACTCGCAAATTCAATCGCCGCCGCCCCACCTAAACTCGCCCCGGCTAAAACGATCGGTCGATTCACGTTCTGTTTCCACCACGCGTACAAGTGCGCGCACTTCGCCTCCGGCGAATAGTCCCCGACGCCCCCGTCCAAACCGTCCGTAAACCCCCACCCTAACAAATCCAAAGCGTACACTTCTGCGCCGTTTTCTTCCAACTTTGGAAACAATCTCCGATACTCTAAGCACGAGGAATCAAATCCGTGCAGTAAAACGAACGGATGGTATTCGTCGCTCGCGTCCTCTCGCTTCTCGCTTTGCACTAAAGACGTCATGACGTTCTTTTCTCTCCCTTCCACGGGAACTTCGACCACTTGGACTCTTCTCGCCATTTCAATCGCCGCTGGTTCGATGAACTCTGAAACCTCTGTTGGGATAAAGGACGAGGGCGAGGATGATTTTATCGCGCTCACCGCCGCTCGTCTTTGCCGCCTGGATGATGATGATTTCTCCCGACCATATCTTTGTTGTTGTTTCCCCAAGCCTTGAGGAAGAGGAAGAGTACGATGCGAAAGAGAAGACATGATGATAGTCATAATACTAACTCAGACGATGGAGAGGTCTTCGTCGCTCTGTTCTTCTTCTTTAGAGGTCTCTCGTGATGATGTAATAATAATACGCGCGCGCGCGCGAAAAGTCGTTTATTTGTGAAGAGAAAGATATGGATTTTCAATTCTGCTTTACAAAAAAATCTATTATTCTTTCACGGTGGGCTTCGGATCGATGACGCGCAACTGGCCTCCGGAACACGGCCACTGGCCGATCGCTCTGGCGACTTCCCACCCGGCATCTCTTAAGCCGTGTTTCTTTAACGTCCCGACGTGCGCGAAATTTCGGTCCCAGTAGTTTCGATACGTCGGTCGCGTTCGTCCAATTTTTTCGTCGCCGGAAGAGGAGGCGTCGAGTTTACCAGAGGAGGAGGAGGAGGAGGATTGAACCGCTAACGGCGGCGCTAACCCGAACGCGTTGACTTTGTCGCAAATTTGTAACGCGAATAAAGTGGCGACGATGGATATTGGAGCGCGAGAAGAGGAGGAGATATCTCTCGCGCCGGATGGGGCTCCGGTTTCGTGGGAGTTCTGGTCGAGCGCGTTGGCGACTCGGTGGAAGGTTTGGAGGATGCGGACGAGGAGGCGAGGTTCGATGGCAGCAACGGAAGGAACACCACCGCTGTCTACTCTTACTCCTCCTTTCTCTTCTTCAGAACGACGAAGTTGCTCGAATGCGCGTATGAAAGGAGGGTAGGTACCTCTCAATGCCGCGCGACTGAAGAGTTCGTGTAAAACAATCGTCGAGTTTCTCGCCACGATCGATTCGAGCGTTTGCGGATGTAACGCGTTTCTGCGTCGTCTTCGTTTCGCGTTTCGCATTTTTGCGCCTTCGTTTTCATTCTCCAACTCGCTATCGTCTTCTGGTTCCACGTCGTCGTCTTCTTCGCGACCGGCAAAGGCATTTTTGTTTGAAACCAAATTGCGCAAATCGTTCGCCGCGGCGAAATCAAACGTCGTTCGCGCGCCTACATCTTTCTCGAATCCAACTGTCCGTCCTAAATCTGTTCGAATAACCGCCTCGTGTTTATCTATTTGCTCTCCTAGCGCCTTTTCCTTCAACGTTCCAGACGTACCGACGACTGCGCACGTCTTAAATCTCGGGAACTCTTTCCGTTCTTTACTACTGCGACTACTACTACTACTACTACTACTACTACCACTACTACTACTACTAAATGCTCGTCCAATCAACCCGTCGTCCAAATACTCCGTGGGAATCTCCAACCTCGGCGACACGCCGTTTGGAATGTCCCCTTCCAAAACCATCTTCATCACCCTAGATCCTCGCACTAACGGTAATTTCTCTAAAAACGACTTCGTCAGCTGAATCGCGTTCGTACCGTCATCCTCGCCGTCGTCATTTGTATCGTCGACGTCCAATACCAAACACTTCCTCGCCTCTTCAATCAAACTCGCGTTCAACGGCGCGTTCTTCGGATCCAACTCGAACGATTTCCATATCTGCCGTTTAAAGAAATCCGGCGGGTGTCTCGACCGACACCTGCCGGAATTCACGTCCGGTATTATCGTCCCCAGTCGAAACTTCTTCGACGGTAAATCCAACAGGTGATCTTGCTTCCGTTTCTCCCTCGCTTCTAACTTTCGCTCCTCTTGCTTCTCGCTGAGATTTTGCTCGAGGTTTTCGTCCCATTTCAAGTCGTCTTGGTAATCGTCTTCCATCGAATCCATTGACGATGACGACGGCGCTTTGAAACTCGTCTCATCTTTACTCCGAATGCCCAAAACCAAATCTTTCAAAAACAAAACCAATCGATCACCGCTTCCTTTCGTCCTCGTCTCGTTCCTCGTTTCCTTCCCATTAAACTCTCCGATTTCCGTTAAAAAGAAAATCCGAAACGCGAATAGCGCGAGTAAAAAAACGAGCACATATCGAACGACTCGATTGTTCTTCTTGGTGTTCAACGCTCGTTTCTTAACGGGAAATTTCATCATCACCTTCGCATTGGTGTTGTTTGTTTTGCTCAGTAACAGCCGCTCGTCGTGAGTAGTACTCGTAGTAGTGGTAGTATTCTCGTCGTCCTTGTTGTTCTCTCCTCCTAATCCTCCTCCTCGGCGCATAAAGTGTGCGTTTAAACGACTACGAAGAGTAGAGCGTACACAACTCTCTTTCGTTGTGCAGATTTGGATGTCTTTTTTGTATCTAAAAACTTCACTGTACAACTGTAACGCAACAACATCAACAACGGGAGAAGAAGTATGGGACGAAGAAAGAATCCGCATCCTAAACGAGCGGAAAATGCGAGGACGGTTTTGAAGGGAGAAGAGTTTAGGGAAAAAGAAGAAGTTAAAGAACCGGTGGTGGTGTGTTTGCAAATACCAGATGATGATGATGATGATGATGATGAAATGGACGAACAGATACGAAAAGAAGAACCTGCTTTTAGGAAAGGATCGAAGAGAAAGAGAACGCAACACGAGTGCGATGTTTGCGAGAAGGTGTTTCGATATCCATCCAAGTTGGCCAGTCACATGCGTACTCACACGAACGAGAGACCGTACGAATGTGATGTGTGCGAGAAGCGTTTTACTACATCTGGTAATTTGACAAACCACATGCGTATGCACACGAACGAGAAACCGTACGAATGTGATGTGTGCGAGAAGCGTTTTACTCGAGCTCATAGTTTGAACGAACACATGCGTATTCACACGAACGAGAGACCGTACGAATGTGATGTGTGCGAGAAGCGTTTTACTACATCTGGTAATTTGACAAACCACA